>OKSB01000024.1_pt1 | contig 141450 bp, 126 predicted proteins | sample 1601171 | NCBI WGS metagenome assembly OKSB01 (sample SAMEA3541496, study PRJEB24748) | human gut metagenome | biome: human gut; feature: human-associated habitat; material: faeces | place: China | collected 2012 | reverse complement strand
CCCCAAACCCCGGCAGGGGGATGATCCCCCTGCACCCCGCACTTTGTCAGCAGCCCCTCAGTTTATCAACAAATTATTTTGAGCGTTTTGGAGAGCCGGGACGCTCCGGGTGAAACCCGAATCCGGCGGCATGTGCGGGCGGCGGGAAATCCTCAAAGCTCCTCCTGCACCAATCCCGGCGCTGTGCGCGCTGTCCGCGCGGAGCGCCGGGATTGGCTGACGTATGCATCTTCCAACCGTCCTGATAAGGGGGACGGCAAAATACGTGGGGGAGAAACTCCCCGCATCAGGCGCTGAGCAAAGCCGCGCATCTTCCGGCTGTCGGCCACCGGGAGGACCGGTCAGATTTCCGTGATGACCGGGCTGGACCTGCGCGCCAGCGTCATCTCCCGAACCGGAGCACGGGAACCGATAGCCTCTCCGGCATGGCAAAGCAGGTTGAGCGCGGGAAAATCCACGCCTGCCAGCACGCTGAAGCCCACGCCGCCCGAAAAACGGGGATTGACCTCCAGAAACCAGGCGCCGCTGTCGTTTACGATGAATTCCATGTTCACCACGCCCACCACGCCCGCACAGGCCGCCACCTGCGCACAGACGGCCTCCAGCGGGTGTCCGGGCAGGACGCGCACGGCGGTGCCCAGCCCGTTGGGGGTGCGCAGCAGCTCATGCCGCGCCAGCGCCTGCACGTGGCCGAAACGGTCGCGGGCCACGTCCACGGTGTAGATGTCGCCGTCCAGATAGGGCTGGGCGATGTAATCCCCACGAGCGTCCAGCGCCGCGTGATACGCCTGCGGCGTGCGGGCGATCACCTGCCCCTGGCTGCTGCGGCCGTGCAGGGGCTTGAGCATCAGGGGATAGTCCGCTGCCTCCGGCTCCCAGCCGTAGGGGGAACGCGTGGGAATGACCCGGCACGCGCCCTCGCGGGCCAGCAGCGCGGCCATGGCCTGCTTGTCCCGGCACAGGCGGGCGCAGGGCTCGTCGGGCACGCAAAGCACGCATCCCAGAGCCGAAAAGCGCGCCTTGTGGGCACATAGCGCGTCCACTTCCACGTCCGTCAGGGGGATGAGAAAGTCCGCGTGCTCGCGCCGCACGGCTTCCTCCATCTGGCGCACATAGGCGTCCGCATCCGTGGCGTAAACCGCCTGGAAAAAGACGTCCACCTCGCCGGAGGCAACGTTCCAAGCCCTGGGGTAGATGTCGCAGCCCACCACGCGCAAGCCCAGCGCGTGCAGCCGCTCGATGACCATGCCGGCCGAGGCCGAGCCCACAGCCGTCAGCAGCGCCGTTTTCATGCCTTCGCCTCCCCGCGCCGCCGGGCCGCCAGCCCGCGCAGCATGTCCATGAGATAGCGCATGCTCTCCAGCCGCAGCAGCAGCGCGAGCCCGCCGTAGATCGCCGCGCCCGCCAGCACCTGCAAAACCAGCAGCGGAAGCGGCGAAAGAGGCACCTGCCCCAGCATCCACACCGCCGCGAACACCACCGCCGAAAGCGCCAGCGCCGGCAGCACATCGCGCATCTGTTCCAGATATCCGTATCCCAGCAGCTTGCGGTTGGGCGAGGCGTTGACCACGGCGGCCAGCAGCGTGCTGGCCACCGCGCCCCACGCGATGGCGTATACGCTGTCAAACAGAAAAACCGTCGCCGCCAGGATGAGCAGGCCGTAGCTCTTTTTGATCAGCTCCAGCCGCAGAAACACGTCGCTGCGGCCCATGGCGTTGATGGCCTGCAGGTTGGCCGTATGGATGGGGTAGAACGCGAAGTCGATGCAGCAGATCTGCAAAAACGGCACGCAGGGCAGCCATTTGTCCGTCAGCAGCAGGCGCACCAGCGGCTCGGCCACCGCCGCCAGCCCCGCCATCATGGGCAGCACCAGAAAGCTCGATACCATCACCGAGCGGCGCATCATCTGCTTCATGCGGGATACGTCGTCCTGCTCATCGGCCAGCACGGGGAGCATCACGCTCTGAATGGAACCGTTGACCGCGTTCATCACCAGTTCGGGAAACTGCTTGCCCCGGTTGTAGAAGCCCAACGTCTCCTGAGCGTACTTCTTCCCGATCACGGCGGTGCGCAGGTTGTTGTAGCCGGTTTCCAGCAGGCTGGAGGCCAGCAGCTTCCAGCCGAAGCGGATCAGCCCCCGCACGCGCGCCCAGGAAAACAGCGCCCGGGGCCGCCATTTCACCAGCCATAGCAGCACCAGCGCCAGGCTGAGCTGGCTGGTGAGCTGCTGGGCCACCAGCGCCCAGTAGCCCGTTCCCGCGGCCGCCATGGCGATGCCCACCACGCCCGAGAGCGTCGTGCAGATCAGGCTGGCGGTCATCAGCCGGCGGAAGGCCATTTCCCTGGCGATCACGGCGTTTTGCACCGAGATGAGCGCGCCGGGCAGCAGGATCAGCGCCAGCACCCGCAGCACCGGCGCCAGCGCCTCCATGGCGAAAAAGGCCCCGATGGCCGGCGCCAGCAAAAACAGCAGCCCGTACAGCACCACCGCGATGCCCAGGCTGACGTAGAACACGGAGGACAGATCGGTCTCGTCCACGTCCTTTTTCTGGATCAGGGCGGTGTTGAGCCCGCTCTGCACAAACACCTGCGACACCGCGATGAACACCGTCAGCATCGTCAGCACGCCGTAATCCGACGGGTCCAGCAGGCGCGCCAGCACCACGCTGACCACGAAGGAGATGCCCTGCGTGCCCACGCTTTCTGCCAGCTTGAACAGAAAGGAGGCGGCGGCCTGCTTGCCGCGCTGCTCACGCATGGCGGAGCTCCTCCCTGACCACGCGGCAGATGAGATCAACCTGCGCATCGGAAAGCTCCGGGTAGAGCGGCAGGGTCACCACGCCGTCGGAGATGCGGCGGGCAACGGGCACGCGCGAGGTGTCAAAGCCGGCGCGGCCGAGGTAGCATTCAAAGTCCGTCACGAGGGGATAGAAATACTTGCGCGCGTAGACGCCCTCCCGGTCCAGCGCCTCGCATACGGCGTCACGCACGGTCCGACCGCCCGCGAACACCACCGGGAAATAGGCGTAGTTGCTCCTGACCCCCGGCTGCGTGGGCGGCAGACGCAGGCCGCGCACGTCGTCCAGCCGGTCCATGTAGCGGTCATGCACATGGCGGCGCAACGCGATTTCATCGTCCACATGGCGCAGGTTGCACAGGCCCATCGCGGCCTGAAACTCGTTCATCTTGGCGTTTCCGCCCACGGATACCACGTCGTCGGGCCCGGTGATGCCGAAGTTGCGCACAAGCGCCAGCCTGTCATACAGCTCCGCGCACTCCGTGGCGACCGCCCCGCCCTCGATGGTGTGATAGACCTTCGTGGCGTGGAAGCTGAACATGGACGCCAGGCCCAGCCGCGCCGCGGACACGCCGTTCCGGCTGACGCCGAAGGCGTGCGCCGCGTCGTAGATCACCTTGAGGCCGTGCCGGTCCGCGATGGCCTGGATGGCGTCCGCGTCGCACAGGCAGCCATAGACGTGCACGGGCAGAATGGCGCAGGTCCGCTCGGTAATCAGGCCCTCCAGCAGCTTTGGGTCCAGCGTGTAATCGCTCTCACGAATATCACAGAACACGGGCGTAAGCCCCTTGCGCACGAGGGCATGCGTGGTGGAGGCAAAGGTGAAGGGCGTGGTGATGACCTCGCCCCGCAGGTCCAGGGCCTCCAGAAGCGCCTCCAGCGCCAGGTGGCCGTTGGTGAACAGCGAGAGATGCCCCACATCCAGATAGGCTTCCAGGCGGCTTTGCAGCTCAAGCAGCTTTTCGCCGTTGTTGGTCAGCCAGTGGGAATCCCACAGGGGGCGGATTTCCTGGCAAAATTCCTCGAAATCGGGCATGGAGGAGCGGGTGACGTTGATGCGCATAGCAGCAGTCCTTCCTTGGTGGACGGTCAGCCCCGCAGGGGGGCGAGCAGGCGCTTGAGACGGTAGGTCAGCCGGCGGGAGAGCGGCAGGGCGCGATAGACGCGCAGCGCGTCCGGCTCCCTGAGCACGCGCGCGCTGGGCGCGTTCCACAGCATCACATACAGATACCAGTCGCGGAACCGGCCGACCTGTTCAGTATACCGCTTTTGGGAAAATTCGTCCACATCCCCGAGCATCTCGGCCACGCTGCGGCTGCGCTCGTACACGCGCCGCCCGGACTCGCGCGACCACTGGCTCATGGCCCCGGTGCGCACGTTTTCGCGGTACACGCAGGTAAAGGCGTGCAGGTAGGCGGCGTAGCCCGCCGCGGTCAGATACATGCGCAGCTTGAGGTCGCCGTGGGGGCAGGGCTTGTCCCAAAAGGAGGGCGGCAGCCGGTCCAGCGCCGATCGCGGAAAGAGGAACGTGGCCGTGGGCACGAAGTTGAGGGCGCAGAAATCACCCAGCGTGTAGGTGTGGTCGGCGGCGAAATAGCCGGGCGCGTCCTTCTCGCTGTAGGGGAGGAAGGGACGGTCCGGGGCGCGACCGTCCGCGTCGCGGATCACGCCGTTGGTGAAGCAGAAGGTGCAGTCCGGGTGCGCCTCCATGTAGTCCACCTGGCGACGCAGCTTGTGCGGGTCACACCAGCAGTCATCCCCCTCGCACAGGGCGATGTACTTGCCCCGCGCGCGGGGATAGTTGAACGTGGGGTCGATGGCCACGCCTCTGGAATACTGGTTCTCGGTTTCAAACAGGGGCCTGACCACGTCGGGATACCGCCGCGCGTAATCGCGCAAAATGTCCTGCGTGCCGTCGGTGGAGGCGTCGTCGTGCACCAGAATCTCGATGGGAACGTCCTGCGCAAGAAAGCTCTCCAGCGCCTGGGCGATGTAGGGCGCATGGTTGTACGCCGCGCAGCAGATGCTCACCATGGGCTCCATCCCACGCGCCTCCCTTCCGTTTTGCTATGCCGATTGTACCCAATGCCGCCAGGCGTGTCAAGCCGAAGCGGGCCGCCCCGGATGATACGGAGCGGCCCGCTTTTCATGAAATATGGCATTACGCTTCCTGCCCGAGGGGCTTGAGCATCCGGACATCCACCTTGCGGAACAGCGCCAGGCACAGGGTCAGCGACACCGCCTCCGCCACGGGGAAGCACCACCATACGGCATTCACCCCGCCGAGCTGGCTGAGAATCCACGCCGCGGGCAAAAGCACGATCAGCTGGCGGCACAGGCTCATCAACAGGCTGTAGAATCCCTTGCCGATGGCCTGGAACACCGTGCTCAGCGTGATGCCGATTGCCGCCAGAATGAAGTGGCTGCTGATGATGCGCAGCGCTACCACACCCATGGCGGTCAGGTCGCTGGCACCCTCGGCCTCAAACAGGCTCAGCAGCACTTCGGGGATCAGCAGGAACGCCGCCGTACCCACCGCCATGATGATGACGGCCAGCTTCACCGCTACGCGGATCGCGTCGTATACACGCTCGCGCAGGCGCGCACCGTAGTTGTAGCCCACGATGGCCACCAGGCCGTTGCCCAGGCCGAATACGGGCATAAACACGAAGGACTGGAGCTTGAAATACACGCCCAGCACACTGACGGCGGTGTTGCCGTAGGCGATGAGGATCAGATTCATGAAAACGTTCATGAACGAGCTGATCGACTGCATGATGATGCTGGGGAAGCCAACGGCCAGAATGCTCCTGAATACGGAGGCTTCAGGCCGGAACCCACGCCAGACCACCTTGAGCTCGTGGTTCTTCAGCTGGTTGAGCACAAAGCCCAGCAGCATGCCGCCGATCTGGCCGATCACCGTGGCCGCCGCCGCGCCCGCCACGCCCATCTGCGGCGTGCCCAGCAGGCCAAAGATCATGATCGGGTCCAGAATGATGTTGATGACCGCGCCGGTCAGCTGCGTGGTCATCGACAGCATGGTGTTGCCCGTGGCCTGCATCATCCGTTCAAAGGAAATGGACAGGAACAGGCCAAAGCTGAACACCGTCACGATGCGCAGATAGTCGCCCGCCATCTGCTGCAATTCCGGGTCCGGCGTAAATACATGGAAGAAACTGTGCGACCCCAGCAGGCCGAACAGCAGGAACACAACGAAGCCGCACAGCTCCAGCAGCATGCCGCAGCGGGCCGCTTCGCGTGCCTCTTCGGTCCGCTTCTGTCCCAGCTTGCGGCTGATGAGGCTGTTGATGCCCACGCCCAGGCCCGTAGCGACCGCGATCATGAGCAGCTGGATGGGAAAGGCCAGTGATACGGCGGTGAGCGCATTCGGGCTGTAGCGCGCCACAAAGATGCCGTCCACGATGTTGTAGAGGGCCTGCACCAGCATACTAACCATGATGGGGACGGACACCTTGGGTACCAGCCGTCCCATGGGCATGGTCCCGAGCATTTTTGAACGTTCCTGCTGTTCCATGACGTTTCTCCTTAAGTACTAGGTTTCTTTTTTATTAAGTAAGGTAACGAACAGTGAAAGACGGCCCCTGCACGGGAACCGGCAATCTAATATGATAGCGGGAAAACCCGTGCCCGTCAAGGCTTTTTTTCCGTTTCTCCGGCACCGGGGAGCGGGCGGGGAGCAGGTTGACTGTGCGGCGCAGCCCTTGCTAAAATCAGGGAACGACCGGGGATCAACGGTGCGCAGGGCGAAGCGGGATAGCCGCTTTCGCGCCGGGGGCAGCAGGCATAAAGACCCGCCGGATCAACCCGGTGCGCAGGCCGCGGCAGCCGCGGCGAGGCGCGCGCCGCGACCGGTCCGTGCCTGTCTCAGGCATGCATGCCTTTCCGGTGGCGGATGGGAACGAAGAGAAAGCAGTGCGATGAGCGTCAAACGTAGACAGCCGCTTCTTTGATGTGCTATAATGATAGATGACAGATTTGCAAGGGGCATGGAAGGACGGGGGAATATGGGTACGGCGCACAAACGCAAAGCAGAGCGGCACGCCATCGAGAACCGCGAATTGAGTTGGCTTGCGTTTAACCGGAGAGTACAGGAAGAAGCGGACAATCCCGACAATCCGCTTCTGGAGCGCGCCAAGTTTCTCGCCATCGTCACCTCCAACCTGGATGAGTTCGTTCAGGTGCGCTATCAGCGCATCTACCAGGCCGCGCAGGTGGGAAAGAAGTTCGGCGGCGTTGGCGGGCGTGCGCTCTACCGCCGCGTCAACCGCGAGCTTCTGCACCAGAACAACGCCCAGTACCTGCTTTATGAGGGCATCCGCAGCGAGCTCTATTTGCAGGGCGTGAAGCTCTATCCCACCTTTTCGCTGGACGAGGATCATATCCGGCGCGAAAAAGCGCTGTTTGAAAAGGAAATACGGCCCTTTCTGAAGGTGGAGCCGCTCCGGGGCAGCCGTCCCCGCCAAAAGCAGCTCTACCTGCTGGTCAAGCTTACGCGCTCCCGGCATAAGGGGGGGCCGTTCTGTCTGGTGGGGCTGCCCACGGCGCTGCCCCGGCTGTTTGACCTGTCCAAGGCCAAGGAGGAGCAGTGCCTCATCCGCGTGGAGGATGTGGTCAAGCATTACCTGCACCGCCTGTTTCCCAAGGATCAGGTGGAGCATGTGGCGGTGTTCCGCATCATTCGCAACCAGAACTTCCCCGTTCAGGAGCGCACGGGCGAGGATATCGTGCCCGCTGTGCGCGAGATGCTCTCCCGCCGCCTGGGGGGCGAGGTGATGCGCCTGGAGGCCGAGGAGCGCATGAGCGAGGAGATGCTCACGCTTCTGATGCAGCAGTTCGGGCTGGAGCGCGAGCGGCGCTACCGTGTCACGGGGCCGCTGGATTTGAATAGAATGCTGATGAACCTCTACGCGCTGGTCAAGCGGCCCGGGCTGAAGTATCCGCCGGCCCAGCCCGTGGAGGTGGCCCCCCTGATGGGGCAGGACGCGTTTGAGCAGATCGACCGGCGCGACTGGCTGCTCTACCATCCCTACCACAGCTTTGCTCCGGTGGTGCATCTGATGAAGCTGGCCGCGCAGGACCCGACGGTGCGCGCCATCCGTCAGACGCTCTACCGCGTCAGCGGCAACAGCCCCATCGTGGCGGCGCTGGCCCAGGCCGCCGAAAACGGCAAGGAGGTGCAGGTGCTCTTCGAGGCGCATGCGCGCTTTGACGAGGAAAACAACCTCTACTGGGGCGAGCGGCTCGCGCGCGCGGGCTGCCGCGTGATGTACGGCCTGCCGGGCCTCAAGACGCACAGCAAGATCACCCTGTTTGAACGCGAGGTGGACGGACAGACGCGCCGCGAGGTGCACCTGGGCACCGGCAACTACCATGACGGCACCGCGCGGCTGTATACCGACTTTGGCCTGCTCACCGCGGACCCGACGCTCACCTCCGACGCGGTCGCCTTTTTCCGGGGGCTGGAGAGCGGCGGAGCGGAGGCGCTGGAGGAGCTGGTCACCGCGCCCGATCAGCTCGCACCCACATTGCTGGACCTGATCGAGCGCGAGTGCGGGCATGCCCTGGCCGGACGCGGCGCACGCATCGTGGCGAAGATGAATTCCCTTTCGGACAAGGCGATCATCAGGGCGCTGCTCAATGCCGGGCGCGCGGGCGTGGAAATCGACCTGATCGTGCGCGGCATCTGCTGCGTGATCCCGGAAATCGAGGGCGTGAGCGACAACATTCACGTGCGCTCCATCGTGGGACGCAACCTGGAGCACGCCAGGGCTTTCGTGTTTGAAAACGGCGGCCAGCGCGAGGTATACCTGTCCTCGGCGGACTGGATGCCGCGCAATCTCTACCGCCGGGTGGAATTGATGTTCCCCGTCAAGGACGTGGCGCTGGCCCGCGCGGTGGAACACGTGCTCTACCTGCAATGGAACGATACCGAAAAGGCCCGCAGGCGGCTGGCGGACGGCGCGTATCTGCTCTCGCCCCGCCATGCCGGCGGCCTCAACGCCCAGGAAACGCTGCTCAGGGACGTGGAAGGCGTGTTTGCGGGCCGGTATGTGGAACGGGCGCCGGGGACGCAGGTGTAGGGCGGTGCCCTTCCGGCTCCCCAGGGTTTTTTGTGCAGTCTGAATCGTAGGCATATGCCGGGAAGGACGGAACGGATGAGCGATTGGAAAACGTTGGTGCGCGAGGACCGTGAGGCGGTTTTGGCCCGCGACCCCGCCGCCAAGTCCATGGCGGAGGTGCGCCTGTGCTACCCCGGACTGGTGGCGCTGAAATCCCACCGGCGGGCGCACGCGCTCTATGAAAAGGGACATGTGCTGCTGGCCCGGTGGATCAGCCAGCGTGCCCGGCACCGCACGGGCATTGAGATTCATCCCGGCGCGACCATCGGCCGCCGGGTGTTCATCGACCATGGCGACGGGGTGGTAATCGGCGAAACGACCATCATCGGCGACGATGTGACCATCTATCAGGGCGTCACGCTGGGCGGCACGGGCAAGGACACCGGCAAGCGCCACCCCACCATCCTCAACGGCGTGACCATCGGCGCGGGCGCCAAGGTGCTGGGCCCCATCACCATCGGCAACAACAGCAAGGTGGGCGCGGGCGCCATCGTCCTCAAGGACGTGCCGGACAACTGTACCGTGGTGGGCAACCCCGGCCGCATTGTGAAAAAGCAGCATCCCCAGCCCGCCGGCGAGGTGGACCTGGATCAGGTGAACCTGCCCGACCCCATGCTGGACCGCATGGAGGCGCTGGTCAAGCGCCTGACCGTGCTGGAAAGCTGTCTGGCGCGGCATGCGCGGCGGCTGGGCTGCGAGGGCTGCGAGGCGGCCCCGGAGGATGCGCCCTGCCACGGGCAATGTACGGACGAAAGCGAACCGGCCGACACAGCGCAATAAAGGAGCGAACAGCATGCAGATTTACAACAGCATGACCCGGAAAAAGGAACCTTTCGTGCCCCTCCACGAGGGAAAGGTGGGCATCTATGCCTGCGGGCCCACGGTCTATAATTTCTTTCACATCGGCAACGCGCGCCCCTTCATCGTCTTTGACGTGCTGCGCCGCTACCTGGAATACCGGGGCTACGAAGTGACCTTCGTGCAGAACTTCACCGACATCGACGACAAGATGATCCGCCGCGCCAACGAGGAGGGCGTGACCGTCGCGGAGATTGCCGAGCGCTACATCGCCGAATATTTCACCGACGCCAAGGCGCTGGGCATCCGTCCGGCCACGGTGCATCCCCGCGCCACGGAGCACATCCCGCAGATCATCGCGCTCATCCAGCGGCTCATCGACAAGGGACTGGCCTACGAATCCCAGGGCGACGTGTACTACCGCGTGCGCGCCTTCCCCAGCTATGGCTGCCTGTGTGGGCAGAATCTGGAGGATCTGGAGAGCGGCGCGCGCGTGAGCGTGGACGAGGTCAAGGAGGACCCGCTGGACTTTGCTCTCTGGAAGGCACAGAAGCCCGGCGAGCCCGCGTGGGAAAGCCCCTGGGGCATGGGCCGTCCCGGCTGGCACATCGAGTGCTCGGCCATGAGCACCACCTACCTGGGCGAGACCTTCGACATCCACGGCGGCGGCAAGGACCTGCTCTTCCCGCACCATGAAAACGAGATCGCCCAGACCTCCGGCGCGACCGGCAAGCCCTACGTGCGCTACTGGATGCACAATGGCTTTATCAACATCGACAACGAGAAGATGTCCAAGTCCAAGGGCAATTTCTTCACCGTGCGCGATATCTCCAGGGAGTTTGACCTGGAGGCCGTGCGCCTGTTCATGCTCTCGGCGCATTACCGCAGCCCCATCAACTTCAGCCGCGACCTCATCGAGGCGGCGGCCAGCAGCCTGGAGCGGCTCTACAATGCGCGCGATCAGCTTCAGTTCCTCCTCACCAGCGCCCAGGACCGCACGCCCGACGAAGGCGAGCGCGCCTTTATGGACGAGTGCCTGCGCTCGGAGGAAAAGTTCATCGCCGCCATGGATGACGACCTCAACACCGCCGACGCGCTGGCCGCGCTGTTTGAGCTGGTGCGCGCCGTCTACAAGCTGCCTCAGGGCAGCGTGAGCCGCGAGGCCGTGCAGCTGGGCATGGACAAGATGAAGGCGATCTGCGGCGTGCTGGGCCTTCTGATGAAGGAGGAGGGCGCCATCCCCGCCGAGGTGCAGGCGCTGGTGGACGAGCGCGCCGAGGCCCGCAAAAACAAGGATTGGAAGCGCTCGGACGAGCTGCGCGACCAGATCAAGGCCCTGGGCTACATTCTGGAGGATACCAAGGCGGGCCAGAAGGTGCGCAAGGGAGGGACCTGAGGCCATGCGCCGCATGCTGGGCTGGTGCGCGGCAGCCGCGCTGCTGGCGCTGGCGCTGGGGCTGACGGCGGCGCACCGGGTGCCCGCGCCCGGAAGCGGCGTGTTTGCGCTGAATGCGCCTTGCGGGCCGCGTCAAACGGCTCCGTCGCCCGTCCTGCCGCATGGTCCGGTGGCCGTCAATTCCGCGGACGCGGACGAGCTGGATACCCTGCCGGGTGTGGGCGAGGTCATCGCGCAGCGCATCATTGAGGAACGCGAGGAAAACGGCCCCTTTTACTACCCGGAAGATCTGATGAATGTCAAGGGCATTGGCGAGAAGACGCTGGAAAAGCTGCTTTCGCACATCCGCCTGCCATAACGGAGGAAACGCATGCGCGATACGGTACTGTTTCTGGATACCACGCTCAGGGACGGCGAGCAGACCCCCGGCGTGAGCTTTCATCTTAACGACAAGGTGGACTTTGCCCGCGCGCTGGAGACGCTGGGGGTCGATATGATCGAAGCCGGATTCGCCGGCGCCAGCCCCGGGGACTTTGAAGCCGTGCGCGCCGTGGCCCGCACGGTCAAAACCGGCGTGTGCTCTCTGGCGCGCTGCGTGGAGGCGGATATCCGCGCCGCCGCCGACGCGCTCAAAGGCGCCGCCAAACCCCGCATCCATGTCTTTATCGCCACCAGTCCCCTGCACCGCGCCGCCAAGCTGAACATGACCCGCGAGCAGGTGCTGGACGCGGCCGTGCGCAGCGTGCGCCTGGCCCGCTCGCTGTGTGCGGACGTGGAGTTCAGCTGCGAGGACGCCACCCGCACCGAGCCGGACTTCCTCTATCAGGTATGCGCGGCGGCGGTGGAGGCGGGAGCGACCACCATCAACATCCCCGACACCGTGGGCTATGCCACCGTGGATGAATACGGCGGCCTGATCGACGCCATCTGCCGCGAGGTGGCAGGGGAGCGCGACATCGTGATCTCCACTCACTGCCATAACGACCTGGGTCTGGCCACCGCCACCACGCTGGAGGCCATCCGCCGGGGCGCGCGGCAGGTGGAATGCACCATCAACGGCCTGGGCGAGCGCGCGGGCAACGCCTCGCTGGACGAGATCGTGATGGGCCTGCGCACCCGCCGGGATATCTACGGCCTGAAGGACAACCTCAACATCCGCGAGCTCTACCGCCTGAGCCGCTTGGCCGCGGGGCTCAGCGGCATGGAGATTCCACCCAACAAGGCCGTGGTGGGCGCCAACGCCTTCGTTCACCAGAGCGGCATCCATCAGCACGGCGTGCTGCGCGAGCGCGCCACCTACGAAATCATGAAGCCCGAGGAGCTGGGCATTCCGCAGGGCGGGGTGGTGCTGGGCAAGCTCAGCGGCCGTCACGCGCTGCGCGAGCATGCGCAGGAGCTGGGCTTTGAGCTGACCGAACGCGAGCTGGACCGCGCCTTTGAAAAATTCAAGGAGCTGGCCGACCGCAAGAAGGACATCACCGAGCGGGATGTCATGGCCATCTGCCGCGAGCAGATGCATGGCTCGCATGGCATGTACCGCATCCATTCCTTCCAGATCTTCAGCGGCAACCGCATGACCGCGACCGCCACCGTCAGCCTTCAGCGGGGCGCGGACGTGATCACCCGCGCGGACTGCGGCGACGGTCCGGTTGAGGCGTGCTTCCATGCCGTGGACCAGATTACCGGCTTCAAATGCAAGCTGGAAAGCTATCAGCTCCGCGCCGTCACCGAGGGCGAGGACGCGCTGGGCGAGGTCACCGTGCGCGTGAGCAACGAGGGCATAACCATGCTGGGCAAGGGCGTATCCACCGATATCATCGAGGCCAGCTGCCTGGCCTACCTCAACGCCGCCAACCGCGTCATCGAGGCGCGGCAGGAGCGGGAAAAGGCCCATCAGTAAGAAACGGGAGTTTGAACCGATGTACGAACGATATATCAAGCGCGCTCTGGACGTGGTTCTTTCGGCCGTCGGCCTGGTGGTGCTCAGCCCGCTGCTTGCGCTGATCGCCCTGGCCATCCGCCTGGACAGCCCCGGCCCCGTGGTGTTTCATCAGAAGCGCTTCGGCAAGGACCGCAAGCTGTTTGAAATCTACAAGTTCCGCACCATGCGTGTGGACGCGCCCCGCGACGTGCCCACCAACGACCTGCGCGGCTCCAAAGGGTACATCACCCGCGTGGGGCGCATTTTGCGCATGACCAGCCTGGACGAGCTGCCCCAGCTTTGGAACATCCTGAGGGGCGATATGTCGCTCATCGGCCCGCGGCCCGCGCTGTGGAATCAGGAGGACCTGATGGCCTGGCGCGACCGCTTCGGGGCCAGCCACATCCGGCCCGGCCTGAGCGGCTGGGCGCAGGTCAACGGCCGGGATTACCTCAGCCGCGATCTGGAGAAAAAGGCACGCCGGGACGCCGAATATGCGCATAACGTCAGCTTTGCCTTCGACCTCAAGTGCTTTTTGCTGACGCTGGTCAAGGTGGTGAACCGGCAGGGTATCGCCGAGGGGCGCGAGGGCCGCAGCTATCCCATCGGCGGCAGGGAGGACAAGTCATGACGCGGGTAATCATTACCGGGGCGGGCAGCTATATCGGCACGCATCTGGGCGCCTGGCTCAGCCGCCGGCCGGAGCGGTTTGAGGCGGAGGAGATGAGCCTGCACGGCGCTTGGGATGCAAGCGCCTTTTTGGGTTGCGGCTGCGTCATCCACGTGGCGGGGCTGGCGCACAGAAGGGAGCAGCCCGGCGACGAGGCGCTCTACGACCGGGTCAACCGTGAGCTGGCTGTGGAGGTGGCCCGGGCGGCCAAGGCGCAGGGCGTAAAACAGTTTGTGTTCTTCAGCAGCATGAGCGTCTACGGCCTGACCTGCGGGCGCATCACGAAGCACACGCAGCCCGCGCCCAACACCCATTACGGCGTGAGCAAATGGAAGGCGGAACAGGCGCTTGCCGAGCTGGAGGACGATGCCTTCCATGTGGCCGTGCTCCGGCCGCCCATGATCTACGGCCGCGGCTGCCGGGGCAACTATCCCCGGCTTTCGGCGCTGGCGCAGAGCCTGCCGCTGTTTCCTCGAGTTCAAAACGAACGCAGCATGCTCTATATCGATACCCTCTGCGCCTTCGTGGAGCGGCTGGCGGACAGCGGCGCGGGCGGGCTGTACTTCCCGCAGAACCGCGAATACGTGTCCACCTGCGCCATGGTGCAGGAGATCGCCGCCTGCCATGGCCGGCGGGTGAGGCTGGTGCCCGGCCTGAACGCGCTGCTGGGGAGGCTGGCCCCGCGCGTGGGGCTGGTGGGCAAGGTGTTTGGTACGCTGACCTATGACCAAAACATGAGCGAAGCGTTCCGGCCGGAAGAGGAGCCCTCCTTTGCCCAGACCATTCGCATGACCGAGGTGGGGACATGAGCAGAAAGGTGCTGTTTGTGGCCACGGTGCTGCGCATGCATGTGCTGGTGTTTCATCTGCCCTATATGCGCTGGTTTCAGGAACAGGGCTATGAGGTGCATCTGTGCTGCGCCAACGATACGCCCGATCCCCATCCCCAGGTGCCGTATTGCGACCGCTGGGTGGAACTGCCCTTTTCCCGCTCGCCGTTTTCCGCCGACAACCGCGAGGTCTTTCGCCGCCTGAAGCAGCTCATCGACGCCGAGGACTACGCCCTCATCCATTGCAACACGCCGGTGGGCGGGCTGTTGGGCCGTCTGGCGGCGCGTGCGGCGCGCAAACGCGGCACGCGTGTGGTCTATACGGCGCACGGGTTTCATTTTTTCACCGGCGCGCCGCTGAAAAACTGGCTGCTGTACTACCCCGCGGAGCGTCTGCTCAGCCGCTGGACCGACCTGCTCATCACCATCAACGGCGAGGACTATGCCCGCGCGAAGCGGTTTGCCGCCGGCCGCGTGGCGCTGGTCAGCGGCGTGGGGGTGGACCTTGCGCGCTTCCGCGGGCCGGTGGACCGTGCCGCGGTGCGCGCCGGGCTGGGTATCGGCCCGGAGGACGCCGTGCTCATCACCGTGGGCGAGCACAGCGAGCGAAAGAACCACGAAACCGTGATCGCCGCCGCCGCACCCATCGAAGGGGCACATGTGCTGTTTTGCGGCGTGGGGGACCGTCAGGCCGCGCTGGAAAAGCAGGCACGGGAACTGGACATGGAGGACCGCGTGCATTTCCTGGGGTTCCGCAAGGACATTCCGGCGCTGCTGGCGGCTTCGGACGTGTTTGTGTTTCCCTCCTTGCAGGAGGGACTTCCCGTGGCCCAGATGGAGGCCATGGCCGCGGGGCTTCCCTGCGTGGTCAGCGATGTGCGCGGCAACAACGACCTCATCGCCTCCGGCGAGGGCGGCTTTCTGCGCGCGCCGCGCGACGTGAGCGGCTTTACGCAGGATATCGCGCGCCTCCTGGCGGACCCGGCCCTGCGCGCGCGCATGGGCGAGCGCAACCGCCGCGAGATGCGCCGCTACAGCCTGGAGGCGGTGCTTGCCCAGATGACCGCGCTCTACCGCGGCCTGCTGGACGGGCGCGAGCCATGACGGAAGGGGGATGCGGCTGTGGCGTCGGTGCTGTTTCTGATGCGCTATCCGCTGGAGAAGGACGATAACCTCAAGATCAAGTTTGACGGGCAGATGGCCGCTGTGCGCGCCATGGGGCACGAGGCGCGGCTGATCGGCTGGGACCATGAGGGCCTGTGGCTGGTGGGGGAGGGCGAGCGCACGCTTCTCCATCGCGCCCGGCTGACGGGGCTGCCGGGATACGAAAAGACGCTGCTGTACGTGGACCTGATGGCTGCGCTCAAAAAGGCGGCGGCCCTCAGGCGCTTTGATCTGGTGTACATGCGCTTTCTGCCGGTGTTCCATAACGCGCCGGGGGCGCTGGCCGCCGTGAAGGCGGGCGGCGCGCGGCTGGTGGTGGAGCATCCCACCTATCCGTTTGAAAACGGCAAGCGCTCCTCGCTTCTGCGCATGCCGGTCTTTGCCTATAACGCGCACGTGTTCCGCCGCCTGGAGCCCATGATCGACCTCTATACCCTCATCGGCGACCCCTGCGAGGGCACGCTCAACGGCCGTCCCGCCATGAACATCCTCAACGGCGTGGATGTGAGCCGCCTGCCTCTGCATGTCCCGCGCAGGGGCGCGAAGGACATCGGCCTGCTCGCGCTGGCCAGCATGTCGGTCTGGCAGGGCTACGATCGGCTAATCGAGGCGCTGGCGCGCTACGGGGGCGGCGAGCCGGTCACGGTGCACATGGTGGGCGGCGAGGGCGACGGCTCGCTGGCGGCGTGGAAGCGGCTGGCGCAAGAGAGAGGCGTGGCGGACCGCGTCATCTTTCATGGCGAGCTGCACGGCGAGGCGCTGGACCGGGTGGCGGCCCGGTGTGATATCGGCGTGGGCGGACTGGGCCTGCACCGCAAGGGCCAGTACCGCAGCATGACGCTCAAGCTGCGGGAATACATGGCGCGGGGCCTGCCCTTTGTCTACGCGGTGGACGACCCCTCTCTGCCGGAGGACCCCGCCGTCTGCCTGCGCCTTGCCAACGACGAAAGCCCCATTGACCTGGCGGAGCTGGCGGCCTTCGCGCGGCGCGCGCAGGCCGATGAAGAAACGCCCGCGCGGATGCGCGCCTACGCGGAAAGCCACATGTCCTGGCAGGGCGTGCTGGCCCAGGTGCTGGAAAGGGTGGGAATCGAATGCCCGGAACGCTGATTTACCTGAGCAACTGCGCCATTTCGGCGGATGGACGTCAAAACCCCTTCATGATGCAGGAATTGCCCTGGCTGATGGCCCATTTTGACCGGGTGATGATGGTCAGCTATTATGGCGTGCGCACGCTGATGCCCGGCGACGAGCGGGGCGAGCGGCCCTTTACGGCCGTGCGTCCGGGGCTGGCGGGCCTTCGCGCCCTGCTGAAAACACCGTTTACGGCGGATGTGTGGCGTGAGCTTAAGCATATGCGCAGGGACGGGGTGCTGACGCCGGGCAACGCGCTGCGGCTGCTGGCCTTCACGCAGCGGGGGCTCAAGATGCACTACTGGACGGAGCGGCTGCTGCGCGGCGTGGTGGAGGCGCATACCACCCTGTACTCCTGCTGGATGAGCTTTGACGGCTACGCCGCCGCGCTGTCCAAGCGAAAGCATCCCCGTGTGCGCTGCGTCATCCGCGGCCACGCCTACGACGTGGATACGGAGCGCTTTGCCAAAAACCCCTATATGATGAAGCGGCGCATCGCCGCCGAGGCGGACGGCCTGTACCTGATCAGCCGCACGGCCCGCGCTCAGTTCATGAGCTATATGCGCGGCCACGTGGACGAGCGCAAGGTGCACGTCCTGGCCATGGGCTCATCCGGCATGCCGGTGGATCACCTGCGCGAGCCGCCGCTGTACACGCAGGGCGTGTTGCGCGTGGTCAGTTGCGCCATGTTCAATCCCATCAAGCAGGTGGATGTGCTGGTGCGGGCGCTTTCGCGCTGGCAGGGCGGGCCGCTGTGCTGGACGCATATCGGCGGAGGCGGGGAGGAAGCGGCTGTGCGCAAGCTGGCCTCCGAACTGCTGGACCCCAAGGAGAACGTGATCTGCGAACTAATGGGCGAGCTGGACGGCGCGCGTGTGCAGCGCCTCTACGATACGCGCCCCTTTGACGTGTTCATCAACACCAGCAAAAAGGAAGGCGTGCCGGTGTCCATCATGGAGGCCATGCGCCATGGCATCCCGGTCATCGCGCCGCGCGTGGGCGGCATTCCCGAACTGGTCACGCCGGACGTGGGCTTCCTCTACGCTCCGGAAAGGGGCGAGGAGGGCGTCCTGGAGGCGCTGAACCACTTCGCGGCCCTGCCCCGCGAGGAGGCCGAGGCCATGCGCCGGGCGGCCAAGCGCCGCTGGGACGAGGGGTATTGCAGCGCCTCGCTGCTGCCCAAACTGTTTCCCAGGCAGTCCTGAAACGCACGGAAAGGAGGACGCGCCCGTGGGTAAGCGCATCCTGATCATCAGCTATTTCTTTGCCCCACAGAACGCCATGGGGGCGGTCCGGCCCACCAAGCTGGCCAAATATCTCAGTCGCATGGGCCACGAGGTCACCGTGCTGTGCGGCCCCGGCATGAACGACCGCAGAGACCCCACCCTCGCCCGTGACCTGGCGGCCCTTAGGGAGGTGCATGTCATCCGGGAGTGGAACCCCCTCCGGGACCGGCGCGCCCGCCCCGCCGCAGCAACGCAGCCGTCCGCGGCTTCCCCGCGCGGGGGAGCGCTCCACGCCGCCAGGGACGCGGCCTACCGCTGGCTGCGCTGGCAGGCGGACCGCAGCTTCCGCCGCCGCGCCGTGGCCGCGCTGGACGGGCTGACCGGCACGTACGACGTGGTGTTTTCCACCTACGCGCCCTGGAGCGTGCATGAGATCGCCCGCGAGGCCAAGCGCCGCGGACTGGCCCGCCGCTGGATCGCGGATTTCCGGGACGAGGTGGGCACGGCCTTTGCCTGGCAGAAGGGGAAAAAGGCCCGCTACCTGCGTATGCTCAGGCGTGAGGCGGATGTGCTGTGCGCCGCGTCGCAGGGCTTTTTGGAGATGATGGGCTTTGAGGATGTCGGGCGCGTTTTGTCCAATGGCTTCGACCGCGAGGACCTGCCCCCGGCGGAGGCTGCGCCCGCACGCACGGGCAGGCTGCGCGTGGTATACTGCGGCATGCTCAGCATGGGGCGCAAGGGCGTAGGCGACCGCGACCTCACCCCGATGTTCCGTGCGCTGGGCGCATTGATCAAGCGTGGTCAGCTGGCGCGCAGCCAGGTGGCGCTGGTGTATGCGGGCGGCGAAAGCGCTCTGATGCAGCGTCAGGCCGCGGCCTGCGGCATGGGGGATCTGGTGGAGGACCATGGTCTGGTCTCACGCGAGGAATCCATCGCCCTGCAACGGGGGGCGGATGTGCTGCTGATGGCTTCGTGGCACATGGCCGCCCAACGTGGGATTCTCACGGGCAAGCTGTTTGAATATATGATGATGGAGAAACCCATCGTGTGCTGCATGTCGGGCGATCTGCCGGGCAGCGGCGTCAAGCGGGTGCTGGAGGAGACCGGCATGGGCCTGTGCGTGGAGCAGGCTGCCGGAGCTGCGGACGAGTCGGCGCTGGATGCCTACATGACGGATCTGGCGTATCGCTGGAAGCAGGGAAAGCCGCTGCTTGAGTCGAAACGCCCGGGCGAGGTGGAAACATACGCTTATCCGGCGCTGGCGGCCCGGTTGGCGGGCTGGATGGAGCGCTGAGCGTTCCTGCGCGAAAAGTGAGGAGGTTGTTCATGAAAAAGATTGCAATCGCCCTTGTGATAGTGGCGTGTCTGCTGACCGGAGCCCTGCTGCCGGCTCTTGCGGAAACGGACTTGTCCCGTCCCGCGGCAGCAGAGGAGCCGAGGATGGAGGAAAAGACACCCGGGGAGACGGAGCTTCCTGCAAGGAATGAAACATCCAAAGCGACCGACGGGCGCGAGGACCCGGCGGCTTCCGAAGCGGAACCCGCGGCTCCCAAGGCAACGCGGGCACCTAAAGCGACCGACGGACGCGAGGACCCGGCGGCTTCCGAAGCGGAACCCGCAGCCCCCAAGGCAACGCGGGCACCTAAAGCGACCGACGGGCGCGAGGACCCGGCGGCTTCCGAAGCGGAACCCGCAGCTCCCAAGGCAACGCGGGCACCCAAGGCGACCGACGGACGCGAGGACCCGGCCACGCCTGAAGAAAAGCCGGATGCCTTTGAAGCCCCGGAACCTTCGCAGCGGCATGGCCACCACGGTGCGGCGCACCCGCACGGCAAGCGGCATCACGGCGGGGAGGGGCTCAGGCCCGGTCCGGGCGCAGACATGCCGCGCCGTCCCGGAGCAGACGAGCGGCCACGGCAGGCGGCCCCGCATTGCCGCCGGTGGTGCGGGCCGGAGCGGAGCCGGCCCCATTGCGCCGGCTGTCCGTTTGGCCGCGAATGTCCCGGCTGGGAAAACGACCAGCCCACCGAAACGCTGCCGGCCCCGCTTCCGGAGCAGGAATCCCGCCAGGCAGAGGAACCCGCAAAGAAGACGACGCTTCGGTTGGGACCCGGAATGGCCGTCTGAATCTCAAACCGGAGGGAAAAACGCCCCTCCGTTTTTTTGCCCCTGTTACCGGATTGTGAACCTTCTGTAAACCTTCCCGGCATCCGCCCGCAAGCCCTTGACAAGCTCATGCCGGAATGCTACCCTGTGACCAAAAGAACGGTTTTGGTCCCAGCGTTTTGTATTATTTTCCAGACCGCCGTTCGGAAAGGAAACGCCGTGAGTTATATCACCTTTGAGAATGTCACCAAGGAATACCACACCGGCGGCGAAACGGTGCTCGCCGCCAACAACGTCTGTTTTGAGATGGAAAAGGGCGAACTGAGCGTGGTGCTGGGTCCCAGCGGCGCGGGCAAGACCACCATCCTCAACCTCCTGGGCGGCATGGACCGGGTCACCTCCGGGAAGATCATCGTGGACGGCAAGGAGATCACCAGCCTCACCGGGCGCGAGCTGACCGAGTACCGCCGGCTGGATGTGGGCTTTGTGTTCCAGTTTTACAACCTCATGCCCAACCTGACCGCCCTGGAAAACGTGGAGCTGGCACGGCAGGTATGCCCCAGGGCGCTGGACCCGGTGGAAGTGCTCAAGCAGGTAGGCCTGGGAGAGCGGATGAACAACTTCCCGGCCCAGCTCTCCGGCGGCGAGCAGCAGCGCGTATCCATCGCGCGTGCGCTGTGCAAAAACCCGGCGCTGCTCCTGTGCGACGAGCCCACCGGCGCGCTGGATTCTAAGACCGGATTGCAGGTGCTGGCGCTGCTCAAGGACGTGAGCGAAAAATACCAGACCACCGTGGCCATCATCACGCATAACGCGGCCATTGCGCCGCTGGCCCGCCGGGTCATCCGCGTGCGCAACGGACAGATTGAAAGCGTGGAACTGAATGACCATCCGGCCTCGGTGGAGGAGATCGCATGGTAAAAAACGTGCTGCGCCGCAAGCTTGTGCGCGACATGTGGCACAACCGGATGCAGTTTCTGGCGGTGATTCTGCTCTGCGCGCTGGGCACGTGGGTGTTCAGCGGGCTGGATGCGGCCTGGCGCATGCTGGACCTGTCGGCCCAGACCTACTTTGACGAGCAGAATGTGGCGGATATATGGATCACCCTCTCCAGCGCCGACCGCGAGGCCATGGAGCGGGTGCGCGGCATTGCGGGCGTGGAGGACGTGCAGGCGCGCGCCACCGCCGAGCTTACCGTGGACCTGCCCCACGAGCCCAGTCTGGTGGTGGAAGCCTACGACGGAACGGCCCGCATCAACCGCCCGCTGGTGCGCGAGGGGAGCAACCTGCAGAGCAGCGACCTGCGCGGCTGCCTGCTGGATGAGCTGTTTGCCCGGGAAAACGGGCTGGCCGTGGGCGATCGCATCGGCCTGAAGGTGGGCGGGCAGGTGTACGATTTCCTCATCCGCGGTACCTGCCTGAGCCCGGAATTCGTGTCCCTGACCAAAAACAGCGTGCGTGATCCGCTCAATTACGGCTTCATCCTCATCAACAACGGGGCCATCGGCGAGCTGCCGCTCAACAGCCTGGTGGTTACCCTCACGGACGGGACGGACGTGGAGACGGTGGAAGCCGCTGTGAGCGCCTATTACCCCGACGCCCTGATGCTGGACAGCCGCACTCAGAACAGTGTGCACGGCATCGCCTCGGATGCGGGCATGTACCGCAGCCTGAGCTATGTCTTTCCGCTTTTGGCCTATGCCGTAGCGGCCATGATCGTGCTGACCACCATCACCCGCATGCTGGAAAACCAGCGCACGCAGATGGGCTGTCTCAAGGCCCTGGGCTACCGCGACGGGCAAATCCAGCGGCACTACCTGTGTTACGCCTTTTATCCGGCGCTGGTGGGCTCGGTGCTGGGGCTGTTCGTGGGGCGGCAGACGCTTCCCTATATCCTGTGGAATATGGAAAGCGCGCGCTATACCTTCCCCCGCTGCCTGCAGGCTCCCATCTCCTGGGAGCAGTGGGCGGTGTGCGGGCTGGGCGTGCTGCTGAGCTGCCTGATCTGCCTGCGCACCTACCGCCGTAGCGCCAGGGAAGTCACCGCCGCACTGCTTCGCCCCCGGCCGCCCCGCGCGGGACAGAAGCTGTTTCTGGAGCGGCTGGGCGGCCTGTGGAGCCGCCTGGGCTTCAACGCCAAGATGGTGTGCCGCAACCTGCTGCGCAACAAGGCGCGCACGCTGATGTCGCTCATCGGCGCCCTGTGCTGCACCATGCTCATCATCACCTCCCTCAGCCTGAGCGACAGCGTCAAGTACTTTGTGGGCAAGTATTATGAGGGGACGCTGCGCTACACCGTGCGGGCCAAGCTGGATGCCGGTGCGGGGGCCGTGGAGGGATACCGCAAGCGCGTGGAGGCGCAGCGCGTGGAGGGCGTGATGGACAAAAGCGTGAGCATTCGCCTGGGCGACGCCTTCCGCGCCACCACGCTGACCGTGCTGGAGGATGACCAGCGCCTGATGAACCTGGGCGCGGATGAAACGTGGATGCCCCTGCCTGCGGACGGGGTGCTGCTCTCGCGCAAGCTGGCGGAGGCCCTGGGCGCACAGGTGGGCGACCGGGTGAACCTCTGGCTGACGGGCGATTCGGACCCCGTTTCGGTCACGGTCAGCGGCGTGGCGGAAATTACCATCGGCCAGACCGTGTTCATGAGCCGCACCGTGTGGGACGGGTGCAAGAAAGGCGATTTCGTGCCCACGGCGCTCCATGTGCTCTCGCCCACGCAGGCGGGCCTGGACTACCTGAGCGGGCTGGATGAATTCGAGGAATTCCAGTATCCCCCCAGCGAGATGGCGGACACCCTCAAGGTGCTGGAAAGCCTGCAGGGCGTGTTCCGGCTGATGGCGGGCGCGGCGCTTGGACTGGCCTTCGTGGTGCTCTACAACATGGGCATCCTCAACTTTGTGGAGCGCTGCCGCGAATATGCCACGCTCAAGGTGCTGGGCTATCACCAGCGGGAGATCCGCCGCCTGATTCTGACGGAAAACGCGCTGGTGAGCGGCCTGGGGGTGCTGATGGGCATTCTGCCGGGCTGGTGGCTCACGGGTGTGGTATTCCGCTCCTGCGAAACGGACACGATGGTGTTCATCTCCACCGTCACACCGACCGCGGTGCTTCTGGCCTGCACGGTCACCTTTGCCTTTTCCTGCCTCATCACCGGCCTTTTGACGCGCAAGGTCCGGACCATCGACATGGTGGAGGCGCTCAAGAGCGTCGAATAATCTTCGGGAGGGAATCAACCATGAAAAAATTTGTCGCCCTGTTGCTGACGGTCGCTTTGCTGACGCCCTTGTGCGCCCTTGCGGAGGATGTGGAGACGGCAGCCGTGAGCAACGTCACCGCCAACGCGGTGGCGGAGAGCGAAAACGTCTACAAGATCACTGCGCCCTATTCCGGCGTGCTGCTGCCCTTTGATCTGGAAAGCGGCGATCCGGTGTCCAAGGGCGACACGCTGTTTGCGCTGGATACGGTCAAGGTCTACGCTCCGGTGGATGGTACGGTACAGGCGGTATTTGCCGAGACCGGGGACCTGTGCGAGGATGTCACCGCGCTTTACGGGATGATCGCCTGCATCGAGCGCACCCTGCCGCAGGTGGCGCAGGCCAGCACCTCCGGCGCCTACAACGATGCGGAAAACCGCCTCATTCACGTGGGCGAAACGGTGTATTTCTATCAGACCAGCGATAAGGACAACGAGGGCGAGGGCCGCGTGACCGCCGTCAACGGCTCCGATTATACCGTGGAGCTGACCGCGGGCGATTTTGAAAACGGCGACAGCATCAAGATCTACCGTGACGAAAAGATGGGCACCAAGAGCTGCATCGGTTCCGGCACCATCGAGCGTGCCGCGGATGTGGCCGTCAGCGGCACCGGACGGGTGCTCAGCTGCGCGGTCCAGCCGGGTCAGACCGTGCGCAAGGGCCAGCTGCTCTTTGAATTGTCCGGCCAGGACGCGGAGGCGGATGTGACCGGCGCGGCCATCACTGCGGACCACGACGGGACGGTGGAGCTGGCGGCGGGCGCAGCCTCCGGCCAGCAGGTCTACAAGGGCCAGCTTCTGGCCAGCATCCATGACCTCAGCGCCATGAACGTGGTGGCCGAGGTGGACGAGATCGACCTGGAGCGCGTGCATGTGGGCGATACGCTCACCGTGGTATTCGACTGCTACCCGCAGGAGGAGGTCTCCGGAACGGTTCAGAGCATTTCTCTGATTGGCAACGCCAAGCAGAACGCCACCTACTATGATGTGACCCTCTCCATCAGCGCCAGTTGGCAGGTGCTGCCCGGCATGAACGCCACGGTATGGCTTCCCGCCGGTCAGTGACGGAGGCGAGGAGATGGCAACGGCTTTTTCCCCCCGGGAGCGCGAGCGCATCCGCGACAGCCTGCTGGATGCGGCGCTGAAAAGCGCGGCGACCCAGGGCATGCGCCATGCCACGGTAGATGGCCTGGCGCGTGAGGCGGGCATCAGCAAGGGGGCGTTCTACCGCTTTTATCCAAGCAAGGAGCACCTGTTTTTGAGCATGCTGGAGCGCACCCATGAGGAAATGTACGGCAGCGCGGAAAAGGTGCTGGACGAGCGGACCGATCTTCCCCTGCGGGAGCGCACCATGCGGGCCATTCTGGAGGTATTCCGCGTAGCGGAAACCTATAACCTGATTCCCTTCATCCGCGAGGAGCTGCCCCTGCTTTTGCGCCGCCTGCCGCAGGACGTGGTCAACGCGCATTACATTACGGATGACGAGCGCATCAAGCGCCTGATCCTCAAGGCCGGGGCCCGGCTGACCACCAGCATGGAAACCGCCTGCGTCACCGTGCGAATGCTGATGCTGTCCATCTCCTTCCGGCAGGATGTGGGAGCGGGCTTTGAGGAGGCTCTGCGCCTGATGGTGGAGGGCGCGTGCGACCGCGTGCTGGCATGAAGAGAGCCCGGACGGTTTCCCGTCCGGGCTTTGAAACGCAGATCATCGAAAGCATGCAGCTTCACGGCAGCGTCTGCGCTTTAGGAGAAACCGCGCAATGCTCAACATCTTCTTCAAACCATCTCACATCTTCACCGTGATGCGCCCCGCACACGGCCGGCACTTTTCAATCAAAAGCGCCTGCTGCGCGTTTCCCGGCCGTTTGCCTGGTCTGCGTTTCACCCATAGCTTGCCCCGGCGGAATGAAAATATTCCGCCTTTTTTCAATTCGCCGGGCTGCCAAAGGCAGGAAAAAAACATCCTGATCCAGAAAGTTAACAGACTAGGCTTTGCATGGAGGGCGGCAGATGGTTTTTTGGGAGAATATGCGGACGGACAGCGAAAGTTACCGGCAGGGCGAAGAACTGTTTCGCAGGGGAAGCGTGCATCCCGCCGCCGGCCGGACGGATGCGCTGTGCTATGACGTGGGCTCCACGCCGCCGCAAAGGGTATGCCTGCTGGCCTCCGGCGCCGCGGAGTGCACCTGCGGCCAGGATCAGGAACCCTGCTGCCATGTGGCGGCCGCCGTGCTGGCCGCGCGCGGGGACGGGCGGCTGCGCCGCTTCCAGCAGGAGTGTGAAATGCGCCTGGGCGAAAAGATGCTGGGCGTGCTGGGACGCGCCATGCCGGGCGGCGAAACGGTCCGTCTTACGCCCGCGCTGCGGCTGTACGCGGACGGGCGTGTGGCGCTGGGGCTGAGCGTGGGGCAGGAACGGCTCTACGCGGTCCGCAGCGTAGCGGATCTGCTGACCTGCTTTGCGCTGGGCACGCCGCTCAGGCTGTCGGCCAAATTCACCTACCGGCCCGAGGGCATGCGCTTTTCCCGCGAGGACGAGCGCCTGCTCACGCTGCTGATGAATCATATCCCGCTCAGGGCGGAAACGCTGCGCCAGCAGGAGGAGGGCGGCGCGGCCGCCGACGCAAGGCCTCAGGGCCCGCAGGCGGATGGACGCTTTGTGCTGATGACCGGAGCGCTGCTGCATGGCGTTATGCGGTATTTTGAAAATCATCCCTTCGTGCTCCTGATGGAGGACGAGAAAATCGCGCATGGCGCCATACGCACGGTGGAGCTGCCGCTGTGCTTTGCCATCGACCTTTCGCCCACGGAGCTGACCGTGCGTGCCGAGGGGGTGGAAAGCCTGCGCCTGGTCAGCCCGGACGCGCGCTACGTGCTCTGGGATGGGCGCGTGGCGCACCTGCACAGCGCGCAGGCACGGGTCTGCAGGCTGCTGTGCCAGGAGGGCCGGCAGTTCCGCTACCCCGCGCGTCAGGCGGAGGAAACCCTTGCCACGCTGTTGCCGGCGCTGTCCGCCGTAGGCACGGTCGTGCCCTCTCCGGAGCTGGCGCAGCGGCTGGAAACCGCGCCCCTGAAAGCCGCCGCCTACCTGGATCTGGTGGGGGGCAATGTGGAGGCGCGGGTGGAATTTCACTATGGCGACGCCGTCATCGACCCCTTCGCCTCCTCCCGTGGGGAAGAGAAGCCTCCGGCGGAGGGCGGCCGCATGCTGCTGCGGGATGGCCGTGCCGAAAGCGCGTTGCTGGACTTCTTTTCAGACGCGGGCTTCGTGGTGCGCGGCGGACGCATCGTGCTCAAGCGATCCAAGGAGATTCTGCGATTCTGCACCCAGGGCGTGGCGGAGCTGGGCAAGCTGTGCGAGGTCTATGCCTCCACGGCGTTTGAAAAGGTCAAGCCCCGGCGCTTCGCTGCTCGCGCCTCGTTCCATATGCGCGGCGGACGGCTGGTGCTTGAGCTGCTGGAGGAAGGGCGGCCTGTGCCGGAACTGTTGCCGGTGATGCGCGCCATCGCCCAGCGGCAGCAGTATGTACGGCTGAAAACGGGCGAATTTCTGGATGTGCGCGATATGAGCGCGCTGGCTCCCGTGGTACAGGAGCTGCTGGATGCGGCCGCCCTGGACGACCCTGCGGCGGACGACGAGGCGCGGGAGCTCCGCTTCGGCGCGTACCGCTCGGCCTATATGGTGAGCATGCTGCGCATGGCCGGTGCGGACGTGGCCGCTGACGAAGGCGTGGAAAACGTCATGGAAGCACTGGGCAGCGATGCGCAGGCGGATCTGAGCTATGTGCCCGGCCGCTTGCGGCGCAAGCTCACGCCCTATCAGCAGCGCGGGTGCGCATGGGTCTTGTCGCTCTACGAGGCGCGCATGGGCGGCATTCTGGCCGACGAGATGGGCCTGGGCAAAACGGTGCAGATCATCGCGGCGCTGTCGGCGGCCCGGCGCAGGGACGGCGTGATGAAGAGCATGATCGTCACCCCCACGTCGCTGACCTATCACTGGCTGGCCGAATTCAAGCGTTTTGACGACGCGATGGTGGTGCGCGTGGTGAGCGGACCGCGGGAGGAACGGCGCCGCGCCATCGAGGAGATCAAGCGCGACCCGTCGGTGGATGTGGTGCTGACCAGCTATCCGCTTTTGCGGCGCGATATTGAGCACCTGCGGGACATCCCCCTGCGCTTTGCCATACTGGATGAGGCACAGAGCGTGAAAAACGCGCAGAGCCAGGGGGCGGTGGCCGCCAAGGAGCTGGACGCGCAGGTGCGCGTGGCGCTGACCGGCACCCCCATGGAAAATCACACCGGCGAGCTGTGGAGCATCTTTGATTTCGTGCTGCCGGGATACCTGGGCACGCAGGCGGCATTTCTGCGCCGCTATGGCGGAGGCGAGCGGGCCGACGAGCTGCGCGAGCGTATCCGCCCCTTCCTGATGCGCCGCCTCAAGAGCGAGGTGCTGGCCGACCTGCCCAGAAAGCGAGAGGAATATGTCTATGCCGCCATGACCCCCGAACAGACGCGCGTGTACGACAGCCTGATGCTGACGCTGCGCGAGCATGTGGGGCAGGCGCTGGCGGAGGGCTCCCTGCCGCGCGCGCGCATGCAGGTGCTCAGCATTTTGCTCAAGCTCCGTCAGGTATGCTGCCACCCCAAACTGTTTTTGCCCGACTATGAGGGCTCCAGCGGAAAGCTGGAGCTGCTGGTGCAGATCGTGCACAACGCCATCGCCGCCAAACGCCGCATGCTGATCTTTTCGCAGTTTGTGGGCATGCTGCAGATGATCCGCAAGCGCCTGGGGCGCGAGGGTATCCAGACGCTTTACCTGGATGGTGAAACCCGCCCCGACAAGCGTCAGGAGCTGTGCGACCGCTTCAACGGGGGAGAGGGAAGGGTGTTCCTGATTTCGCTGAAGGCAGGAGGCACGGGGCTGAACCTGACCGGCGCGGACCTGGTGATTCATTACGATCCCTGGTGGAACCCCGCCGCCGAGGACCAGGCAACCGACCGTGCGCACCGCATCGGCCAGACGCATGATGTGGACGTGGTCAAGCTGATTGCCCAGGGGACGATCGAGGAAAAGGTGACGGATCTGAGCAAACGCAAGCGCGCGGTGTTTGACCGCGTGGTTATGGCAGGCGAAACCGAGCTGCGCAGCCTGTCGGAGGAGGACATCCGCGCGCTGTTCTTTAGCTGAAAACGGTTCGTTCGCTTAAGCATGAGGATTCTTTTGTGCTTTTGTAACATGGACAAACGGGTATGCCTGCACCCCCGTGATGGAGCGTCTCAGTCCAGCTTGATGTATTTCAGTTTTTGAGGTTGCTGCTCTCTTGCTTCACAGGTGTCTGTCAATAGCTCAAGGGCTTCGGTAAAGGCGTCAATTTCCCCGTCTGAGAAGCGGTCCAGTTTTTCAAAAAAGGGAAGAAAATCCTTACTCACGTTATCTGCTGAGTTTTGCTTGTAAAAACGAATCGCTTTTTCCGTCGGCCGGATGAAAATTTCCTTTTTGTTGCCCTCCGCAATGAAGCGGTCAATAAATCCGTACTCCTTCAACAGCTTTATCTTTTTGGAAAAAGAGCTCTGCGGGATGCCCAGCTTGGCTGCGATGTCGATCATGTTGTCGGTATTGTCGCAGTGCTCGACAAAATATTCGATGATCTGCCAGACCAGGCGGTCAACATATACGCCGTCGGCGATTTCAATGCGAAAAGCCTCGTTGAGCTTGTCCAGCACGTTGACGTGGCGGACAAGGGCGGCCACCAGCTGGCGGTATCTTCCCATCCATTCATAATCCATGCATATTCCCTTCTTTGTCTTCAGAGTATCCACATGGAAACAGCAATCGAAAATGAATTTTCGTGTAGTCATTATAATGGCTGACGGGAAATTTGTCAAATTTTCATTCTTGATGTGTTGACGATATATTCTTGAGAATGTATAATAAACACAAAACGGATGTATGGAGAAATGCATCCAGAAAAAAAGAGGAAAGCAAAGGGAAGGGGTAAAAATGGAAAAGAAGAACTGGCTGACCCTCAAAACGAAAGCCGGCTGCTGGCACCTGTTTCTGATTCTGGTAGCAGCTATTCTGGTTTTCAGCTTCTGCGCACAGATGATTACCACTCGCGGCGGGCATATCAAGGTGCAGAAGATGACCATCGATGCCCGCGGGGCAAAGCTGGAAGGCGATCTGTACTATCCCGCCGGCATAAGCGATGAGGACAAATTGCCGGCGGTGATCGTAGTTCACGGAGGCGGTGTCAACAAGGGCAATTACAAGGGCATTGCCGAAGAACTCGCCCGCCGTGAATTTGTGGTATTCAATGTCAACGCCTATGGCACAAGCGGCAGCGAGATGCCGCCCTATGACGAATACGATCAGGGCGTGGAAGGATACAATTCCTTCGGCTCCTCCTGCGGCGTCCTGGACGCGGTTGAGTTCCTTAGGACGCTGCAGTTTGTGGATCAGACGCGGATTGGTATTGCCGGCCACTCCATGGGCTCCATGAAGGCGGAATTCGCCGCCATGCTGGACGACAGCTACCTGACCTTCAATGACCTGATGATCAACGTGCTCTATGACACCTTCGGCCAGACCTTCACCGAGGAAGAAATCACCATGGACGCGGACGGACTGGCAAAGGCCCGTCTGACCGAGGATCAGCTGGCGTATTACGAATACATCAGGGCGGAGAAAAAAGAATGGTTTGACACCCGCATTCGTTCCGTGCTGATTATCGGTACGCCCGGTAGCCGTCTCATGCCGCGCAAGGAGGTCAGCGTAGCGGGCTATACCGTGAAGCGCAGCTGCCAGGTGAATGCCGGCACCATGAGCGGCACGTATGACTCGATGGCATATGTTACCAGCGATTACGGCCTGGACGCGCTGTATATGACCGGTGAGATCGCTACCGACACCTGGTACGCGATTGACGATGTGGGGCAGAAGAGCACAATCGTCGGCACAATCAATGATTCTGTGGCCGACAATGCCCAGATGAAGGCGGCCATGGACAACCGCCAGGCGCGTTTCGTCACCTATAACCGCGAGACGCACAGCAAGAATTTCTTCTCGGTTGCCACGACTGCCGATGCCGTGGTGTTCATGACCCAGACATTGGAGTACAACTGCGGCGACCTGACCGATCCCGCAACCAAGCCCATCGATCCGTCCAGTTCCGTGTTCGTGCTGCGTGAGATTTTCAATTTCCTGGCCATGTGCGCCATGCTGGCTATGCTGGTGCCGCTTGCGGCGATCCTTTGCAAAACCTCGTTCTTCGCCGCCTGCGTGGGCAAGAATGAGCCCAATGGCCGCGTATTCTCCAAGAAGCGGTACTGGCTCATCAGCGTCATCGCGTTGGTGGTCGGCTTCCTGATTATCCTGTGGATCAATGACAACATCATGGCGCCAAGGCTCTACAGCAGCGACTTCTTCCCGCTGTGGCCCGCGTTCTGGCTCGCGCCGATCTTCCTGGGGCTGTTTGCCGCGGTTTCCCTGATCGAGCTGGCGGTATGCTGCGCGATCGACAAGAAGCGCTATGGAAGCACGAATCTGCCGCAGCTGAATATCGGGCTGGGCCTGAAGGGCGTGCTCAAATCGCTGCTGATGGCGTTCATTCTGGTGCTCGCGGGCTATGCCACGCTGGCCCTGGTCAAGTATCTGTTCAATCAGGACTACAGGATGTGGATGTTCGCCTTTGACGAGCTCAAGGTCGAGCACTGGTGGTATGTCCTGCTGACGATGGCTTTCACGTTTGTACAGCTGGCGATCAGCGGCGCGATGCTGAACTATCACCGCCGCACGGACATCCCGGAATGGCTGGATGAGCTGCTGACCGTGCTGTTCAATTCCATCGGCATCTGGCTGGTCGCATTGATCAACATCCTGGTGCTGCATTCCGGTGGCGCCATGTTCAGCAACTGGCAGTTTACCTACCAGTTCCTGCTGGCCGTTCCGGTCACGGTCTACCTGTGCCGCAGGCTGTACAAGGTTACCAGAAGCGTATGGCTGGGTGCCTTTGTCACCGGGCTGATTCTGGGATGGTCCTTCGTGGCTCCCGCCGGATATATCATTTATCACGCCCCGGGCTGGTTCAGCGTATTCTTCCATATCTGACGGAGCCTGGATTCATGAAACCGTCTGGTGGGTATGATCCGGACGAAGAAAGAGGTTGCTGCAGAGTAAAATCTGCGGCAACCTCTTCTTTTCATCTGTTGCAGGCTCAGACCTCCGCCCGCGCCGCGCGGCGGCGCAGCCGCGGCGTGCGGCGGGGCTGCACGCCGTGGCTTTGCAGCCAGCGCACGGTATCCCGCACGGTCAGGCGCAGGTCGCGCGGGCGGTAGCCCAGCTCCCTGGTGGCCTTGTCGTGCGAAAAGCGGTCGTTGCTGGCAAGCGCCTGGAGGGAATAGGCGGTGTACAGCGGCCTGCGCCCGCGCATCCGGGCAAAAGCGGCCAGCAGCGGCGCCGCGGCGCGCGCCAGCCCCATGGGAAGCACCGGCAGCCTGCGCCCGCCGCAGACGCGCCGCGCCATCTCCAAAAGATCGCTGATGTTGCACCGGCGATTGCTGAGGATGTAGCACTCGCCCTTCCTGCCCCGAAGAGCCGCTGCCACGCAGCCCCACGCCACGTCCCGCACATCCACCATGTCGTAGCCGCCGCGCACGCAGGCGGGCAGCTTGCCCGTCATATAATCCCGGATCACCTGCACCAGGTGATTGCCCGCGTTGTCATAGGGCCCCAGAATTCCGGCTGGATGCACCACCACCGCATCCAGCCCGGCCGCGGCGGCATCCAGCACGTCGCGTGTGGCCTCGGCCTTGGTTTTGGCGTAGTTGCCCGCCACCGCGTCCGGCGAAAACGATGAGGTTTCCCGCAGCACCCCGCCGTCGGGGCCCTGCGCGATGGCATGTACGGAGCTGACGTAGACCAGCCGGCGCACGCCGTATTGCCGGCACAGCGCCAGTACATTGCGCGTGCCTTCCACGTTGACGCGCCGCAATTCTTCGTATGGGCGGTCGCCGATATCGATCAGCCCGGCGGTGTGGATGACCACGGTGCGCGCCGGGTCCGTGCCCTCGAAAAGGGGGACGAGCGTTTCCGGAAGAGTCACGTCGCCGGTAAAATAGCGCGTTTCCCCCTGATCGGCGGCGCTTTCATGCGGCAGCACCAGCCCCCGCACCTCAGCCTTGCGCTCCCGAAGCAGCCGCACGATGGTGCCGCCCAAATGCCCCGCCGCTCCCGTCACAATCCAGGTGAACATATCATACACTCCCTTTCAAAATCATACAGGAATGTTGATTATCTTTTCTGCCTGGATTATAATGCAGATAACGGCAGGAAGCAACCGTCAGAAATGCGTCGCCTGACCGGTTTTTGAACACGCAGGGGCTAAAGTGTACGGAGGAGATGTAACAAATGCCGGGAGCAAAAGACCATCGCGTGCGGGTGACCCAGCGGCTGATCCGGGAGGCCTTTACGGGGCTGCTCAAGCAAAAGCCCATCCAGAGCATTTCCATCAAGGAGCTGTGCGAGGTAGCGGGCATCAACCGGGGCACGTTTTATGCGCATTACCGCGATATTTACGACCTGCGGGAGAAGATCGAAAGCGATATGTACCGGGATGTACTGGGCGAGCTCAAACCCCTGCTCGACAGCGACGCGAAAGCCACCCAGCGGGAGATCACCACGGCGGTGTTCCAGTGGATGCGCGAAAACCGCGACATGTGTGAGGTTGTTCTGGGCGAGTACGGGGATCGGTCCTTCCTGTGGAAGATGCTGGACCTGGGGCGCATGGTGTGTCAGGAAAGCTACCAGCGCATGTTTGAGGGCGCGTCGCCCAGAGACATCTCGTGGTTTTACGCCTATGCCAGCTGGGGATGCATCGGACTTCTGCGCCGGTGGCTGTGGGAGGACATGGAAACGCCCGCGAGCGAAGTCGCGGGCATCGCCGAGCAGCTGATCGGCCAGGGCATGCAGTTTCTGACCGAAAAGCAGAAAGGCAGGAAACCCTGAGAAATCCCTCAGGAGAACAGCCCTTTGCGCCGCGCCTCGATGGCATGCGCGGGGCACATCTCCTGGCAGCAGAAGCAGGAGATGCAGCCCTTGGAGGTCATCACCGCCTTGCGGTTTTCGATGTGAATCAGATGCATGGGACAGGATTCGGCGCAACGGCCGCAGCCGATGCATTTGGCGGCATCCACGCGGGGCAGGGCGCGGCCCCGGCCGAAGAAGCGGTGGAACAGCCCGTTGCCCGAAAGAAAACGCTCCTTGCCCACAATGGCATCCGGCAGGCGAAAGGGCGGGCTGGCGGGGACGAGCGCATCGCCCGTCAGCACGGCAGGCTCCTGCATCAGCCCCCGCCGGCGGGCCGCCCGCACGGTGGGCGGCATGTCGCCCCTAAGGCCCATGAGGAGGGCAGCCTGCTCATCCAGTGCATAGGGTGAACGGGAGCACAGCGTCATGCCCATATGCCGCACGTCGCCGCCGCCGGGGCCGTTTCCCTCGATGCAGTCAACGGCGTCCAGCAGCGTGATCTGCGGGGCCACGGCCTGGCTCAGGTCGATGAGCAGGTCGCTGAACGCGTCGATGGTGGGCTTGAGGCAGTGCCATTCCGGCTTTTTGAGGCCGGGGATGCAGCCAAAGAGGTTTTTGACCCCGGCGGTCATCACCGTCAGCCCGTGGGTTTTGAGCTTGGCGCAGTTGATGATGTAATCGGCCTGCAGAACGGGCGTAATCAGCGTAAAGCCGTCGCGCCGGCCGCTGGAAACATCCAGATTGAGCGTAAGCAGCCCCTCAAGCGGCGAAAGGCCGCAAGCCGCATAGAGCTTTCGGAGCATGGCGGGGCTGTAAACGCCGCCGGGGCTGTCCGCAAGGGTGATCTGCGATATGCCGTGCGCGCGCAGCCAGCGCGCCACAGCGGCCAACAGCTCCGGGTGGGTGGTGACGGCCAGCGCGGGATCGCGTGCGGCCAGCAGGTTGGGCTTGAGGAGCACATGCATGCCGGGCCTGAGATCGCCCGCCACATCAAGGGCTTCAAAATGGGCGGCCACGGCGCGGTCGAGAACCTCCGGGTCATAGCGGCCGGCGGTCTGTACGGATACGATGGGCATAAAACGCCTCCTTTGCTGCGGATCGGTGGGGGGAGGGGTCAAAAGGCGCCATTGGTCTTGGGCGTGACGCCGAAATGCCGCCAGAACGCCAGAAACGCGGCCTCGTCCAGCGTACCGCCAAAGACCATCAGCTCGTAGCTTTCCCCCTGCCAGCGGTAGCCCACGCCTGAAGGGACGAAGCCCGCGCGCTGGTAAAACGCCCGGCGGCGAAGGCGCTGCGCGTGGTTTGGGGCCTCGGGGAGCGGGGCTTCCAGATCGGCAATCAGCCGCTGGCCCGGCTTGAGGCCCTTGATGCATTCCAGCGCGGCGGAGCCAAGGCCTCGGTTGCGCAGGGCTTCCTCGATGGCAAAGTAGAGAATGTGGGTGATGTCTGCCCAGCTGAGCAGACTGACAAAGCCCGCAAAGCAGTCCCCCAGATAGAAGGCGAGCAGCTCGCCCTGCCCGTCAAAGCCGGACAGCAGCGCCTCAAAGGGGCGGCGCTCATTGGCGGGAAAGGCGCTCTCGTACAGTCGTCTCACGCGGAAAAGGTCCGGATGCGCCATGCCGAGGGGCAGGGCGGTCAGGGATTCATGCATGCGTTTTCTCCTCTCAGAAGGCCCTCCAGGTACAAAAGCGCGCTTTCGGCGCAGCCCTCCTGCGCAACGCGGCCCTGCTTGATTCGGTATTCATAGTCCAGCAGAAAATCATAGGCCGCGCGCAGCCGCGCCTTGTCAAAGCGGCGCGCCTGCTGCTGCGTGCGCCCCACCGCAAAGGGGGGAATCCCCAGCAGCTGCGCCTGGGACGCCTGCGGGGTGCGCTCATCCATCAGGCAGCGCATGTGGTACAGGATGCGGTACTGCCTCAGCAGCATGGCCAGAATGCCCACCCGGTCCTCGCCGGAGCGGAGCATGTCGCCAAGCAGGGCAAAGGCCGTGTCGTTGTTGCCCGCCACCTGCGCGTCCACCATCTGAAATACCGTGCACTCCGTGGAGCGCGTGCAGATCTGGTCGATATCCTCCGCGGCAATCTCCTCGCGCTCGCCAAGATAGGCGCACAGCTTGTCCATCTCCTGGCGCAGCAGCGCCGCGTCACGCCCTACGGTAAAGACCAGCCGGGCGGCATTCTCGCCGCTGAGCCGCTTGCCCATGCGGCGCAGCGCGCGTATGCACCAGTCGGCGCATTCGGCGTCGTTCATGGGGGAGAAATCCACGATGGCATTCTGCTTTTTGAGCAGCGTGTAGAGCTTCTTGCGGCCGTCGGCCTTGCCCTTGACATAGAACACCACGCACGCCGTAGGCGGAATGCGGGGCACGTAGTCCATCAGGGCGGCGGCCCGGTCCTCGTCCTCGGATTTTCGGCCCGCGGTGAGCAGGGTGCACTCCCGCACCACCACCACGCGCTTCTCGGCCAGAAAAGGCAGCGTCTCGGCGGCGGCGATGAGCGCGTCGGGAGCCGGGTCGGTCAGATCCGTCAGATTCATCTGCTCCAGCCCTTCGGGCAAAAGACGCGCGCACAGGTTTTTGAGCGCCTGCTGTTTGATGTATTCCTCCGTGCCCTCAAACAGGTAGCAGCCGGCGATGCGCCCGGCCTTGAGGACCTCGAAAAAGGCGGTGTGATTCACAGGGCTCACCTCACTTTGTAGGGTGTGATGTACAGCTGATCGCCATGCAGGGTAAGGGTGATATCGCCGCAGTCGTCGGTGCGCAATACCTGCGCGCCGCTGCGGGTCAGGCGTTCCAGCGTCGCTTCCCCGGGCAGATAGCGGCTGCCGGAGGAGCAGCTCACCAGCGCCACGCGCGCGCCCACCTGATCGAGAAACGCTTCGCCCGAGCTGGCGGCGCTGCCGTGATGCGCCACCTTGAGCACGTCCGCGGGCGCGGCGGCATAGCGCTCATAGGCGCCGGAAAGGTCGCTCGCACTGAGAATCGTGTAGGGCCCAAAGCGGATGGAGAGGACCAGCGGCAGCTCGTTGGCGTCCTGCCCGGAACGGATGTGTTCCCGCACGGGCCACAGCACGGATACGCTGGTGGTATTGTAGCGCATCTCGTCGCCGCGCGCAAGCTCCATGACCGGGATGCCGGCCGCCTCCAGCCGCTCCAGCAGCTTCAGCGCGTCCGGGTCCGCCTGCTGGCGGGCGGCGTTGAGGGGCAGGTAGACCTGCCCGATGCCCACCCCGGCATCCAGCAGGTCCGCGACGCCGCCGATGTGGTCCAGATGCAGGTGCGTGATGAACAGCGCATCAATGTCGCGTCCCTCCGCAAGCAGATAATCCAGCGCGGACTCCCCGTCGCTGCCCGCGTCGATGAGGAGAGTCTGGTTCCCGTCCAGCAGCAGGGCGGAATCCGCCTGTCCTACGGCAAGCTGGATGTAGCGCAGCTCCGCCGGGCGGGAGGCATAGACGCCGCCCGCGGCCAGGGCCAGCACGAGCGCCGAGGCCAGCGCGCGGCGGCGCAGGGAACCGGGCGCGCGGCCCGACAGCATCACCGCGACCAGCGCCAGCGCGGGGCCTGCCAGCACGGGCGGCGATGCCACGCGCAACGCTGCGCCCGGCAGCTCGGACAGCAGCGCCACCAGCCACAGCAGCAGCCGCGCCAGCAGGGAAGCGGTCCAGCCCAACGCCTGCCCCGCGAGGGGAACGGAGGAAAACAGCAGCGTTATGGCGCACAGGGGCGTGAGCATCGTGCCTGCCAGCGGCACAATGAGCAGGTTAATCAGCACGCCGTAGAGCGGGAGCTGGTGAAAGTACGCCGCTGTGGGCAGCAGCACGCCCACCTGCGCGGCGAGCGAAACCGCCGTCAGCGACAGCGCACCCCGTCCCAACCGGCCCAGCGCGTACCGAAGGGGATGGCTTTTTTCCGGATAGGGAAACAGGCGGGCAAACAGGCGCGTCAGCGGCGGCAGGAGCAGCGTGATGCCCAACATGGCCGAAAAGCTGAGCACAAACCCCGCCGACCATGCCTGCAGCGGGTCCAGCGCCAGCACAACCAGCATGGCGGCGGCCAGCGTGGTCAGGCGATCGGGCCTGCGCGAGGCCAGCTGCGCCAGCAGCGTGAGCATCAGCATGACCGCCGCCCGCACCGAGGCGGCGGAAAATCCCGTGAGCGCGCAGTATCCCGCCAGAAACACCGCCAGCGCCGGCAGCCGCAGCACGCGACGCACGCGCAGTCGGCGCATCACGCCCAGCAAAAGGCCGCCCAACAGTCCCACATGCAGGCCCGACACGCTCATCACGTGCGCCACGCCCAGCGTTTCGAACGCCTCGCGCTCCTGCTGGCTCAGCCCGTCGCGCTCGCCCAGCAGCAGCGCCACGGCCACGCGCGCTTCCTCGCCCATGACACGCTCCAGCGCGCGGATGAAGGACTGGCGCACGCGATAGGCCGCGTCCCTGACGGGTGCGTCCGCCTCGCCGTTGAGCACCGCGATTCCCTGATAGGCTGCGATGCCGAAGGACTGGCCGCTTTGGCGCATCCACAGGGCGAAATCCATGTGCGGCTCGCCGGATTTGCCATCCGGCAGATACACGCGCCCCTCGAAGCGGACCTGCGCGCCGTCGAACAGCACGGGCGGGACGTCATCGTAATGCAGCGTGCAATAGGCCATGCCCGAAGCGGGCGTACCATCCAGCGCTACATCGCCCAGCACGAAGGCCACGCGCTGGTCCGGGCGCTCGCTCGCACCGCCGTAGACATATCCGGTGATCTCATAGGTGCCGGGATCAGGCTGGGGCGTGAAATAGGCGGCCTGAAAGCGAAGCGCACCCAGCGCGAAAAAGCAGAACGCGAGCGCAATCCCCGCGCCCGCGCCCAGCCTGCGCAGGAGCCATCCCATCAGAAGGGACAGCCCTGCAAGGCCCCAAAGCCAGAGCCCGCCCGTCAGCCGCAGGGCCGACAGACAGCCTGCCAGAAACGAAAGAGAGACTATAAGCAGTATGCCGTTGCGCTCCGAAACCGCCGCGAGCTGCAGGCGGTTCCGGGCGCGGCACATGACGGTTACCTCGGTTCAGGGGAGAGCGTTTCCAGCAGACATACCGCGTGCGCGCTGATGCCCAGCTCCTCGCCCTCAAACCCGAGATGTTCGGTGGTGGTGGCCTTGACGCTCACGCGGCCATCCTCTACGCCCATGGCCTGAGCCAGACGGGCCCGCATGGCGTCGATATATGGGCGCAGTTTGGGCCGCTGCGCCACGATGGTCACGTCCGCGTTGCCCAGCGCATAGCCTTCCCGGCGGAGCAGCGCGCAGACTTCCTTCAGCAGCCCGATGGAGTCCGCGCCGCGGTAGCGCTCGTCCGTATCGGGAAAGAGCTTGCCGATATCGCCCAGCGCAGCCGCGCCCAGCAGCGCGTCCATCAGGGCATGGGTGGCCACGTCGGCGTCGCTGTGGCCCAGCAGGCCCAGCGTGTGTGGCACCTCCACCCCGCAGAGGATGAGCTTTCGGCCCTCCACCAGGCGGTGCACGTCCATGCCGTGTCCGATGCGCATCATCCAATCAGCTCCTTTTCCGCCCGCGCGGCCAGAATCAGCCCGGCGAGCATGAGGTCGGTGGGAGTGGTGAGCTTGAGGTTTTCGCGGCTGCCCTCGCACAGGTAGACCGGCATGCCCGCATGCTCCAGCAAAGCGGCGTCGTCCGTCCCCAAAAACCCGTCCCGGCGGGCGATGTCGTGGGCTTTACGGATCAGCTCCACCCGGAAGGCCTGCGGGGTCTGCATGGCGCGAAGGGCAGATCGGTCGGGGGTATCCAGCACCAGCCCGTCGGGCGCGGCGCGTTTGATGGTGTCGGTCACAGGCGCCGACGCGATGCCCGAACCGCGCTTCTCCACCGATTCGATGGCGCGGCGGATGACGTCCTCAGTGACCAGAGAGCGCGCGCCGTCATGGATGAGCACGCATTCGGCGTCGGCCGGCAGGGCGTCCAGCCCGCAGCGCACCGAGTCCTGCCGCTCCGCGCCGCCGGGCACCACCCGCATCACAAAGCGGTCCAGCCCGCAGCGGGCGATCACCGCGCGCATCTCCTCCACCTCGGCGGCGGCAGCCACCACCACCGCGCCCGCGCAGAGCGCGGAAAACGGCGCGATGGCCCGCACGATGGCGGGAATGCCCCGAAGCGGCAGAAACACCTTGTTGCGGTCCGCCTCCATGCGGCGGCCGCTGCCCCCGCCCAAGATGATGGCGTAGCTTTTCACCTTATGCCTCCCCGCGCTCCATGCGCGTCTGCTCATCCTCCTCAAGCACCTCGTACATGTCCTGCGCGCCTTCCTTGCGCACGGTTTCCTTCACGCTCTGGATGCGGTAGCGCCCCACCCGGCTGCCGAAGCGGATCTCCAGCACGTCGCCCTCGCGCACCTCCGCGCCGGGCTTGGCCACCTTGCCGTTGAGCGATACGCGGCCGCCCGAGCAGGCCTCGTTGGCCACGGTGCGGCGCTTGATGATGCGCGAAACCTTCAAAAACTTGTCCAACCTCATGAGGGGTTTGCTCCTTTCAGGCGGTCACGACCGCTTCGATCAGGCGCAGGGTGTTCTCCACGCCCTTGCGGTGGCTGCGCTCATACCCGTGCGAGGCGTATACGCCCGCGCCGATGAGCGCAAAGCGCACGTCACGCCCCGCGCGCAGCGCCGCCGCCGCATCGCTGCCGTAGGCGGGGTATACGTCCACGGCGTAGTCGATGCCGTTTGACTTGGCCAGCGCGATCAGCTCGCCGGTCATTTCGTAATCATAGGGGCCGGAGGAATCCTTGGCACAGATGGATACCTGCTGTTCGCGGCAGGAAAGCCCCTCGCCCACGCAGCCCATATCGACCACCAGAAGGTCCTCGGTATCCTCCGGGAGGCCGCAGGACGCGCCGTGGCCGACCTCCTCATAGACGGAGAAAAACAGCGTGACCTTGCGCGAAAGCCGGACGGTACCTTCCGCCACGCCCCTGGCCAGCGTCAGCAGCATGCCGGCGCTGAGCTTGTCGTCCAGAAAGCGGCTGCGAATGAAGCCGCTTTCGGTCACGCGGGCGCGGGGGTCCAGGCAGACGATATCGCCCACGGCGATGCCCAGCCGCTCCACGTCCTCGCGGGAGGAAACCTCCTCGTCCAGCAGGATCTCCAGCGTCGTGTCGTCGCGCTTTTCATTGTCCAGCTCGCGGTTGACGTGCTTGGAGGCGTTGCGCAGCTCCACCACGCCGGTATAGCGCTGGCCGCCGCGGGTAATGACGGTCACATTTTCGGTCTCTACCGCCTGCAGGGACGGTCCGCCCAGGCAGGTGAAGGCCAGCCGCCCGTCCGGCTTGACGGCGCGCACCATCAGCCCCAGCGTGTCCACATGCGCAGCCAGCGCGAGAGGACGTCCCTCGCCGCCCAGGGGGCACACCACACCGCCTTTGCGGAGCTGCCGGGGAGAAAAGCCAAGGCCCTCCAGCGTTTCTACGAGGGCGCCGCATACCTGACGGGGATAGCCCGTGGGGCTGGGGATGGAGAGGAGACGCAGGGTCTGGTCAAGGGAATAGCAGGCGTCAAGCGGCATGGGACATTTCCTCCAAAACATGGTTTTTTCTTATGATACCGCATTTAGCTGCGGTGGGCAAGGGACGAAAAAAGCGCCGTCAGACAGCCGCTGCAGACTGCCGGACGACGCGCGGACCGCCATCGGTGACGGCGATTTTTCCAAAAAGAATTACTTGTTGACGCTGTCCTTCAGAGCCTTGCCGGCCTTGAAGACGGGGGCCTTGGAGGCCTCGATGCTGATCTGCTCGCCGGTGCGGGGATTGCGGGCCACGCGCGCGGGGCGGCTGCGGACTTCGAAGCCGCCGAAGCCAACGATCTGGACCTTCTCGCCAGCAGCCAGGGTCTCGGTGATGACGTCGGTCACGGCAGCAATCGCCTTCTCAGCGTCCTTCTTGGTAAAACCGGTCTTCTTAACGATGGCGGCAGTCAATTCAGCTTTGTTCACAATGAATTACCTCCTTTGATTTTCCCATGCATAGCACGGAAGACGGGGTTTCGTTCATGGAAAGCGCGATCTCACGGGGTTTTTGGCTCAAACCCTTTGCCCGCCTCGCTTTCCTGTGTTCCAGTATACATCCATTTCCGATAAAGTCAAGTCCTCTAAGCATTTTCCCGACTTTTTTATGGCGTTTTCCATGGCACGGAAGCGGGAAATAAACTTATTTGTGGAAGCAAAAAGGGCAATATCGGGGTTCTTGCCAGCCAGGCGGCAAACGTTCACCACGGAAAACAGCAGATCGCCCAGCTCCATTTCCGGGTCCGCACCGTCGTGCAGGTTCTGGGCCACTTCGTCCGCCTCTTCATAGACCTTGCTGAGCGCCTCCGCCGCACCCGCAAAGTCAAAGCCCACCTTGTGTGCCTTATGCTGCACCTTGCTGGCGCGAAGCAGGGGAGACAGACCGGTGGATACGTCCTCCATGGCCTGGGCGTGCGTGGTGATGCCGCGCTGGCGGCGCTTGAGGGCCTCCCAGTTATCCAGCACCTGCCCGGCGGTGTCGGCCTTTTCCGTGCCGAAGATGTGGGTGTGCCGCTCAATCATCTTGTGGCAGATGGCGGTGGTGACGTCGTGAAGGTCGAAATCGCCGTGCTGGCGCGCCACCTCGGCGTGGAATACGACCTGCAGCAGCACGTCGCCCAGTTCATCGTACATATGGTCGATGTCGCCGTCGCGCACGGCCTGAATGTATTCGTAGCTCTCCTCCAGCAGGCTCGGCAGCAGGCTCTCATGGGTCTGCTCGCGGTCCCAGGGACAGCCGTCGGGCGCGCGCAGGCGCTCCATCACATGCACCAGGTCGTCCATGTCGTAGCGGGTGCGCCGCTCCATGGGCACGGCGGGCACATAGGCGGCGGTGAGGTGGTCATAGACGCTCTGGCGGTCCAGCTCGTAGAGCGGCACGGAATGCAAGGCCAGTTCGCCCGTGGTTTCGTCGCCGGTGAAGAAGGATACGGGCAGGTCCTCGGGCAAAAGGTCCATCAGCCGAAGCTTTACGCTGCCTGCGCATTCGCGGCTGTGCAGCTCTGTTACCAGCAGGGGTTCCTCCGGGGAAACGCGGGTTTGCAAAAAGGACTCCGCCGCGTACAGCCTGACGCCTGCCGGCGCATTCGCAACCAGGGCCAGGCAGCGGTCCGCATGGCTCACGCCGGGTAGGACCCGCACATCCGCCTCCCTGGGCTTGAGCCGCTGAATCTGGGCCACGGTCTCGTCGAAGGCCGCGTCGCTGACCGCATAGCACACGGGGCTTTCATTCAAAAGGCTGAGCACCTTGACGGCCGCCGCGCGGTTGAAGGTATCGAAGTCCTCGCATTCGTCGTAGAGCGCATCCAGCGTCTCAAAGGCGATGCCCTCTTCCTTGAGAAAATCCGCCATGGGGTGGCGCGCCGTGCGCAGCACCACGCGCGGCTGCTCATGAAGCGCGCGCTCCACGCCGCGGGTCAGAAAAGCCTCTCCGCCGGTTCCGAGGGTCACGATGGTCAGGCGGTTCATGGGTCAATCCTCCTTCTTTGGTGCCCTGCCGCGTCCGAAGCGCCTGAGCAGGGGAGCCAGGTCATCACGGGTCAGCGCGCCGGTGAGGAGCGCAAAGGCGGCATAGGTGCAGACGCCCAGCGCGACCAGCACCAGCGTCCACAGCCGTCCCGAGGGCAGCAGGCGGATGGCCAGCGCCAGCACCGCGCCCATGAGCGCGGTCGCCAGTGCGGGCCTGAGCAGAATGCCTTTCAGGTCCAGCTTCATGCCGGTATACTTGCGCACATACCACAGGTTGGGCAGCATGCTGATGGTGTAGCAGGTGAGCGAGGCGATGGGCGCGCCGTAGATGTTGATGCCGGGCATGCCGATCAGCGTGTAGTTGAGCAGCACCTTGAAGGCCACGCCCGCCATGAGCGTATACATGGGAATGCGCTGCTTGCGCAGGCCCTGCAAAATACCGCTGGTGGACTGCACCACGGTAAAGAGCACGATGGTGAGGCTCGAGAGGCTGAGCAGCTCGGCGGTCACGCGCAGGGCCTCCGGTGTATCAAAATGATAGATCAGGCTGAGAATCTGCGAGGACAAAAGGCTCATGCCGATGGAGCAGGGCAGCCCCACCACAAAGGACAGCCGCAGTCCCAGCGAGCTTTGGCGGCGCATGGTTTTGCCATCGCCCCTGGCCATCGCGCTGGAGATGGAGGGGACCAGACTCATGGAGATGGCCACGGCCAGGGCGGTAGGCACATTGATCAAAGTGAGCACATAGCCCGAATAACGCCCATAGAGCCCCAGCGCGGAGGTGCGCTCGATGCCCGCGTCCACCAGACGGTTGAGCAGGAGGCCGCTGTCGATAAAGGAGGCGATGGGCACGATGCACGCGCCCAGCGTGATGGGGATGCTCAAAGACAGCAGGCGCTTGAGCAGGGGGCGCACGGCCAGGGGCGTCTCATCCGGGTTTTGGGGCAGGGCGTCAAAGGCGGCGCGCTTGCGCCGGTAGATCACCACCATGTACAAAAGCGCCACGCCCTCGGCAATGGAGGTGCCCAGCAGCACGCCCGCGGCCGCATAGGCCACGGAGATGCGCATGCCGAAATACGCCAGCGGCAGGGCGACAAACACCTTGCCCACCTGCTCGATCAGCTGGGAAATGGCGGTGGGCACCATGTTCTGCTGCCCTTGCATGAAGCCGCGCAGCGCGGACATGGCGCATACCAGCAAAAGGGCCGGCGCAATGGCCACAAAGCCCGGCTGGGTGGAGGGGTCGCCCGAGCGGAGGGCGAGCGTGGGGCTCATGACCAGCATGAGGAGCGTTGCGATCAGGCCGAGGGTGGAGAGAAGGCACAGCGCCACGCGGAAGATGCGCCGCGCGTTGCGGGGGTCGTCGCGCGCCAGCGTGAAGCTGACCATGCGGCTGATGGCTACCGGCAGGCCGGCCGAGGAGATGGTCAGCAGCATGTTATAGGTGGGAAAGACCAGCTGATAGGTGCCCATACCTTCGTCCCCGATGAGCCAGGCCAGGGGGATGCGGTACAGGGCGCCCACGATCTTGCAGATCAGGCCCACCACGCTCAAAATGGTCATGCCGCTGAGGATGGATTTCTGCGTACTGCTCAAAAAAGGCCTCCGAAAAAAGCATATTGGCGGCGGAATATGGCAAAACCGCGGCAAGCCTATTATAAGCGCATTGCCGCGGTTTCGCAAGGTAATGATGTGCGTTGAGGGCGGAGAGGCCGCCGGCGCTGCGCGGGCGTTACTGCTCCATCTGGCGGCCCACGATGCCTGCGGCGGTTTCCGCCACCTTGAGCTCTGCGTCTCCCATCTTGGCACCCTGCTCCTTGGACAGGAGCAGCACCGCTCCGATGGCCTCGCCGTCCGCAATGATGGGGGAGACCACCTGCGCCGTATAGCCGGTGATGTCCTCCTCGTTGGTCACGGCCACGATCTTGCCGCCGCCCGCGCGGTTGATGGCCACGGTCTGCCGGTTGGCGATGGCCGTTTCCAGATCGTGGCTGATAGGCTTGTCAGCCAGTTCCTTCTTGCTTACGCCGCTGGCTGCCACCACCTGATCGCGGTCCACGATGCAGGCGATGTGTCCCATGGCGCGAAAGATGGATTCCGTATAATCCTTGGCGAAGGCCGACATTTCCCCGATGGGGGAGTATTTCTTCAGGATGACCTCGCCATCCCGGTCAGTGTAAATCTCCAGGGGGTCGCCGCTGCTGACAACATGGACATCGAAAACCTTGTCCCGCTGGTTTCTGGCAGACTGGACAAGTTGGCAACCCAGGGCGTTTTCGATGCCCGGCTTAAAATTTACGGTATCCTCCAGCTCGCAGGACCGAAGCAGCTGGTCGATATCCGCCTGAAGCTGAATTTCGAGGTGATCCTCGTAGACCTTGATGTGGTCGATGATGAGCCGCAAGTCGTTTCGGTCGAGCTTTTCCTTGGCGAGGATGTCCCCAAAGACGTCCATGGCGGTTTTCGCTACCCGGTTGACCCGCAGGATGGTGTTGCGCCTGTCTGAGAGCAGGTCGATCTGATGGGTCAGCCCTTCGATCCTGCGCTGGAGGTCGCTTTCCATCTCGTCGTAGGTTTCCTCCAGCAGCGCCTCCTGATCGGGGTGCTTCATGATGTCGCGGATGCGCTGGCGCTTGGTGGCCTTGAGCTCCTCGTGCAGGTCGTCCAGCACGGAGGCGAGGTGGTCGGCGGACTGCTCGGTTTCGGCGACGCTTTCCGGCTCGGCGGCAAGGTCCTGGTTCAGCCGCTCGATCATGGAGGCCGAGCTTTCCATCACGCGCCGGATATAGATTTTGATCAGCTCGTCCAGCCGGTCCGCGCGGATGTGGTGGCTGGTGCAGCCCGCCGTCCCCCGGCGGTGATAGGTGCCGCAGGTGTAGGCGGGGGCCAGGTCGCTGCGGCTCATGGCAAACATCGGGCTTCCGCAGTCGCCGCACTGGAGGAAGCCGGAGTAGACGTTGTCGTACTTCTTGACGCCGCGGTAGTGGGAGCGGGAACGGCTTTCGCGAAGCGCGCGCGTGGTGGCAAAGGTGCGGTAGTCGATGATGGGCTGGTGGTGGTTTTCGATGACGATGTGCTCGCTTTCGTCCCGCGCCACGTCCTTGCCGTTGATCTTGACGCGGGTGGTCTTGCCCTGGCGGAATGTGCCGATGTAGAAGTCATTGTCGAGGATGCCCTGCACGGTCACGATCGCCCATGCGCTCTTGGCCGAGCGGTGGGTTTCCTCGCCGGCGGCTTCCCTGCGCATCTGCTCGGACATGCGCGGCGTGGGGATGCCCTGCTCAGTCAGGAAATTGGCGATTTTCTTGTACCCCCAGCCATCGTTGTTGTAGTGGTCAAAGATGCGGCGCACGATGTCCGCTTCGGTAGGCACCACTTCAAATTCCTTGCGCTTGTTGACGGTGTAGCCGTAGGGCGCGGCGCAGATCCATTTCCCGTCCACCTGCCGCCGGCGGATGACGTTTCGCACCTTCTTGCTGGTATCGGTGACGGGCATTTCGTTGATGAGAAACTGGAACTGGATTTTCAGCCAGTCGTCGTCATTGGGGAAGTCGATGCCGTCGCCGATGGAGATGATGCGCACGCCGGCGTCGCGCAGGTCCTCCAGCTCCACCAGGCCGCGGCTGTTGCGGCGGGAGAAGCGCGAGAAATCCTTGACGAGCAAAATGTCATACCTGTGGGCCATCAGGCCGCGGCGCATCTCCTGATAGCCCTCGCGCTGCTCAAAGGTGTAGCCGGAGCGGTCGCGGTCCTCAAAGAAGGTGAGGCTGCTGCCCGGAAAGCGCTGCCTGACAAAGTCGCGGATGATGGCCTTCTGGTTTTCGATGGAGACGTTGTCACGGTCCAGCTCATCGTCCACGGAGATGCGGGTGTAACCGGCGATGTCGAAGGTTTCGATCATGGCGGGCTGCCTCCTTTCGGGTGGTTTGTCATTTGCGGCTGGGGACGCTGAGGACAGGTGCGGGGGAGTGCGCCTTGCCGCTTTGGGGCTGTGTTTGTCCATGGGGGGTGAGTGTTGCTGTTGTCGTATTAGAAATTGATTTTTACAGATAACATTGTACACTATCATGCAGGGGATTGCAAGCCTTTCGTGCGTGAATAAGTAATTATTTTCCTTTCTATTTATCACTTGCTTTATTGCTTATGGTTTGGGCGCAGCCGGGCTTGCGCTCTTTTCGCGCAGGGTTTCCAGCTCCGCGATCCGTTTTCTATTGTAACGCAGCAGGTCGCGCGTGCAGCCCAGCAGGTCGGCGCTGCCGGACTGAAACACCGCTACGGTATATTTTTGCTTCTGGTATGCCCGGTACAGTGGCTGTAGCCTTGCCGCAACGGCCGGGTCGTTTTTTTCGGAATTGGTCAGCCAGACCTCAACGATTTTCTGTGCATCCCTTATGCTGATCTCCAATGAATCGCCTCCTTGTACGACGGTAGTTTTTGGCTTTAGAAGGTGGTTTATACGGTGGGGGAAGGGGCGGGCGAAAAAAAAGGCCCTTCATAATACAAGGAGAAAAAGGGAGGCAATTGGAAGGGTAAATAGGAAAAGTTTATGGAAAATTTATTTTTTAGAAAAATATAACACCTATAAACAGAGGTCAAATGGAGATTTAAGGCAATGCCGCACAGAAAAATAAGAATAAAACAGTCAGCATTGTAATCGTCCCTTGCAAAGTGGACAGTATCTGTATGTCTATGTAACTAGAATCTATTTACACTGCAACTAGAGCGGAAAGTTAAAAACGTAAAGATTCTGATTGTAATTGCGTAGATAAAGGAAGAGTACCGTGAAATTTTGGTGGCGACTGAGGGGATAAAAGAGGACAAGGTTAGCTGGAACAGCTTCTTCCTATGAGTGCGTAGTGGTAGCTTGAAGGGACTAATCCGGTGGATTGGCAACAAGTGTCTTGGGATGTTGGAAAGAAGTATTCCCCGAAGCCAAGCATCAGCGGCGTGCCATCTACTTTTATCGCAATATTTTACCCATAAGGCTTTGTTCCAAGGTAAAACTGGGCTACACTCAAAGGAAAGAAAGCTTCCATGCCATAGAGATGGCTAAATTGTAAAAGAACTGTGCTCCATGAAGCTAAAAGCAGCTGCTGAGAAGATGCAGAATAGCACTGAGAGGGCTCTGATCTATTAAGATTTCTCCGCGAACACTAGTTCAGCATCTGTACCAACAATGTCTTTAAAAGGATGAACTGAGGGGGCGCCGCATTCGTGTGGTGGGCAGTTTTCCGGACAGTAAATCTGCTCGCATACCGGCTTGTGTCCAGCTGCGCCATATGGCAGGTATCTAGTGGGGCAACAAGAAGTACATGAACATGAAGAAGTTGGAAGCTGTTATCTGAGCTGCCTTCATTGCAAGCGACTGCTGCTGTGCTAGGAAATGCAAATCCATTTGCAAAAGGGGTCAATCCCAAATTCTGTGTAAACTCCAATTGGGATGCAAATAGAGCAAAATTAATTCAGGACGGCAGACGGGTGAATCCGGCTGTCGGCTTGACAACAACATTACGCCGGTGGGAGCGGATGTCAAGGGCGGCGAGGTACCCCTCTTGACAGTACCGTATCTGGAATAGATCCGTTGAGGATGACTATCGAGGGCAGTGTAGCCATACTGAACTGCAGCCTAGAAGTTGGGATAAAGTAGAATAAAGGACCTGTCAACACTACCAGATTTTACAAACAGGTCCTTTAGTTTAACTTGTCAAGAAGTACTCATCTTTGATATAGCTTTGAAGCAGATGGGCAAAAGCTACTTATGCACGGTTATGGTCAAAAATAAGAGACTTGTCTCTACGCTACCGGTTAGGATAATGTCGTATATATGTTTTTCTTCCCCTTGTGCCGTATTTGTTACGAAAACGTCCACAATTTGTTGATGACAAAATTGAGAGGTACACTAATGATCAGATTGATCAAGGGAGCAACATACTTCGAGATGTCGAATCGTTCAATCCACAGCCAGGACAGTATATTGTTGAGAAGGATACCTGTGAGGGCATAGGCGGCATAGGTTTTTAGCAGCATGACCAGCTTTGCACTCAAAGTGACTTTTTCCTTTTGGAAAACAAAGCGTCGGTTCCAGTAAAATGACCACAGCACGCTAAGGACAAATGCCACAACATTGCCAGCAATGTAGTCCCATGAGAGAGCAAATGGTGCAAGCAAGTACAAAACTGCTAAATTCAGCATGTAGGATAGAAGAGTATTGGTAACGCCTACCAATCCGAACTTAGCAAACTGGAATAGTGCCTCTGATTTTTGAAGATCATCACAACCATAAAGAAAACGTATAAGCCATTGGCAGAGGCGGTACAGATGAGTTTGGAAGGATTGCATCATGATTTGTTCCTTCTTTGGACGATAAGTGGATTATGATACGCTGTTGGGATGCTGGATTGGCTGATTTTCATTGCCTTCAAAATTAATCCGTTCTTCTTCTACCACTAACGGTCTATGCATCATGCGGGTGTTGATGGCAGCGATATACTCACCTAGAAATCCCATAAACGCAAGTAATACCGAGCACATCATGGATACCACAATGATCGTAGGTGCCTGTCCGGCTACAAAGCGATCCCAATATATCAGTTTCAAAATCAAATAAATCAATCCAATCAAAAAACTGATGATGGAAAAGAAGACACCAGTAAAGACAGCAATGCGCATACCGATCTTTGTATAACTAGTGAAGGAAAGCATAGCTGCATCATAAAGTGTATAGAGATTATTGTGGGTTTTGCCTGCACGACGTTTTTGCTGCTCGTAGGGCACCTCTTTACGTTTGCCACCTAGCTCGGCCACGATGCCACGCAGGAAGGGAGTCGAATCGTCAAGGTTGCGTAACACATCCACAAAGCTGCGGTCGTAGAGGCCAAAGCCGGTGAAGTGCTCGATCTGGTTTACGGTGGAAAACTTTTTGATCAGCCGATAGTACATAGAGCGCAACTTGTACATGATGGGGTTTTCCTGGCTGGTCGTTTTTACACCGCATACGATTTGGTAGCCTTCTTCCCAGTGATGCAGGAATACAGGGATCAACTCCACAGGATCCTGAAAATCTGCACACATTAGGATTGTGCAGTCACCCGTGGTTTGGCACAAACCGTAGAAGGGGCTGTTGAACTGACCAAAGTTTTTGACGTTAAAGATGGCCTTTGTTCGCTTGTCCTGTGCGCAGATCTCACGCACGAGGGCCCGGGTGTTGTCCTCGCTCATATTATCGATGAACAGGATTTCATAATCGTAGTTTGGACACTTTGATTGTAGAACATCGGTGATTGCTTCATAGAGCGGCCATATGTTTTCCTCTTCGTTATATGTGGGTATTAAAATTGATACGGTCTTTTTCATATTTTACATTCATCTCCACTGGTATTTTAATTTGACCGTTTCTCCTTTTCCTTTATGATTCTTTGGAACCCCTCTGCAAAGGTAACGGCGGGCGTCCAACCGATGGAACGCAGCTTGGATATATCTGGATGGATGTTGACTATACCTGTAGCTGGGTAAGGGACTGCACCATAGTGCAACACGCTACTACTACCAGTTATTCTGTACATTTCTTCCACGTATTCCTTCAATGGTCGGCAATCTCCCGAACCGAAGTTGTACACACCTTCAGGATGGTCCTCCGTCAACAGCTTCACTAAGCCAGTTACAACGTCATCAATATAGACATAATCCCACATCTGGACACAGGACGTCATGCTACATGGTTCATTTTTGAGCATCAAGCGCATCAGAGACATGATGAGTGTGTTTTCATTATCGTTTGGGCCATATACGCTAAAGATGCGCGGCTCAATCAGACGGATCCCCTGGCTTTGGCAGAAGGCATGTGCCGTATGATAGAAGCGCAATTTGCTCTTTCCATATTCAGTGTTAGGGCAAGTAGGCGAATCTTCGGACTGCGCCTGCTCACTAGACCATGGTCCATATTCGGCTTGTGAGCCTGCCGTCATAATAGTTTGGCATCCCAGTTTACATAATTGCGGTAGTAAGCTAGTGTTATACACTTCATTTTGCCGCTGAATAGCTGCATCCATGCGAGCTTGACCGCGGATGCCGCTCCATGCTAGCAGCACGGCGGCGTCCACTTTGCCGTCGATGCGCTCAGAAAGAGTTCCATAATCCTCCATGTTGCAAAAAACCGATTTAATTATCGGTAGTTTTTCAAGCTCCTGTCGCTTGGAGGACTGTGGTCGCATGACGGCTATCACCTGGTGCTCGTTATTCAGGAGTCGCTCAGTTAGAGCTGCACCAATCATGCTAGTTGCTCCCACAATTAGAATTTTCATTATACAATGTTCCTTTATAACTCCATTAGCAGGTTGTACAGCTTACGTTCAATCAGGGGTTCCTGGTCCTGATTGGGTTTTCCGAACTCTAACTTGGGAAAAACATATGTATTCTGCCTTAGGGACACTTCTACAAACACCGGCCCTTCAAGACGCATAAACTCATCAGATACATCCTGTGGCTTTTCGTAACACAGGTATCGGATTCCATATGCCTTTGCAATACCTTCAAAGTCCGGCGTTGCATAGCCCGCCCCCTCTATGGTCTGCACATAACGATCTTCGAAATACATTTCCTGAAAATGACGTATCATACCAAGCGCATAATTATTAAATACAAAGATCTTAATAGGTAGTTTTTCTCGTTGGATGAAAGCAAGCTCCTGAAGATTCATTTGTATTCCGCCGTCACCATTGAGTGAAATGACTGGTCCTCGAGTTGCGTAATATGCGCCGATGGCTGCCGGTAACGAATATCCCATAGCACCATGTCCACCAGAAAAGAGCACTTGTTGCCCATGCTTTACTTCAAAAGACTGCGCAGTCCAAACCTGATTTTGTCCTACGTCCGTTGTAATAACGGCATTCTCAGGAACGAACTTGCTGATGCATCGCATGTATTGATTGTATACACCGTCATCCATATTCCCCAACATCTGCTTGATTTTCTTGCAAACTAACAGCCAGTCTCGATAAGCATCCTTGGCGGGTACATACATCGTCATCAAGGTATCCATAAGCGTTTCGGCATCCTCGTGAAGGACAAGCTCATCCTCGTGAACATGGTATTGCAGCTCGTTCTCATCAATGTCCACTCGTATTAACCTTGCGTTTGGCGCAAACAAATCCCGCTTGCCACCAACTTGACGCACATCTAGCCTACTGCCAAGAGCAAGAACAAGGTCGCTCTTAGCTGCCACAAAATTGGCCGTCCTAGAACCATAGGCTCCAATGAAACCGTAACTTAGCGGGTGCTCATGCTCTAGTATATCCACTGCAATCATGCTGGTAAGTACCGGCATACCCATGTGAGACACAAAACGCATCACATTGGCTTTCGACAGATTTTTTATGCCAGCCCCTAGCAGTATACACGGCCGCTTGGCCTTATGTAGGCTTTCAAGAAGAGAAACATAATCAGGCGCGGGGCATAGTTGCTGTCCGCCGCAGTCATGTGTCAACTCTTTTGCAACTACCTCGCTGCGTTGTACATTCATCGGAATATCCAACAGCACCGGACCTTTGCGGCCAGTCATAGCAAGTCGATACGCTTTCTCAAGATGGTAAGCAATCTTGCGCGCATCCTCAACATAGGCTGCATATTTTGTTACACCTTGAACCATAGAGACAATGTCTGTTTCCTGAAAACCCCTCTGGCGTACCGAATACGAACCCTTTGTTTCAAAGGTGTTCACCTGTCCCGTGATGAAAATAACAGGGATAGAATCAAAGTAGGCGTTGCATATGCCGGTGATCAGATTGGTAGCGCCTGGTCCACTAGTGGCATATGCCATACCTGCACGATCCGAAGCTTGTGCATAACCACATGCCTCAAAAGCTGCGGCTTGCTCATGATAACTTACATGTGCTTGAATTCTGTCCTGATATTTTGAAAAAGAGTCCATGAGGTGAGTAACCATTCCGCCGGGATACCCAAACACATCTGTAAGGCCCTTATTACAAAGAAATTCAACAATATAATCCGATACTTTCATACATTTTTACCCATCTGCAATACGCCATATTTTCCATAATAATGTTACTGGCATATGACTTCTCTCATTACCTTGACCATATATTCCAGCTTCTCATCCGTCATACCGGGATACACGCCCACCCAGAAAGTGTTGTTCATGACGAAATCGGTCTGCTCAAGGCCGCCCACCACACGATAAGCATCCATATCACGGAACTGATCAAAACAGGGATGCTTGATCAGATTACCGCTGAACAGCAGACGCGTTTGTACACTCTTATCCTCCATGAAGAGCGTTACGGCGTTGCGCTCCAGCCCGCTTTCGGGCCGTATGGAGATCAGGAAACCAAACCAGCTAGGCTCGCTGTTTTCGGCGGGCTCAGGAAGAATCAGCTTGTCTGCAAATGGCTCCAGCGCCTTGCGAAGATAGGCCCAGTTATGCCTGCGCCGCTCGATGAACGACGGAAACTTCTTGAGCTGCTCGCAGCCGATGGCAGCCTGCATGTCCGTTACTTTCAAGTTATAACCCAGATGGCTGTAAACGTATTTGTGATCATATCCGTGCGGCAGCTCGCCATACTGGCCATCAAAGCGGTGACCGCAGAAGTTGTCCCGGCCCGATGGGCAAATGCAGTCGCGGCCCCAGTCACGGTAGGAAAGAATCATGCGATGCAGCAACGGGTTGTTGGTATAGACGCAGCCGCCTTCGCCCATGGTCATGTGGTGCGGAGGATAAAAGCTGCTGGTCCCAATGTCGCCCCAAGTGCCCGTGAAGCGCGTTTCATTGCCTATGGTGTATTTGGTACCCAGCGCGTCGCAGTTGTCCTCAACCAGCCACAGGCCGTGCCTGTCGCAAAACGCCTTGACCGCCGCCAGATCGAAGGGGTTTCCCAGCGTATGGGCGATCATGACGGCTTTGGTTTTGGGGGACAGAGCCTCTTCAAGTTTGCTCACGTCAATGTTGTATTGCGGAACAGTCACATCCACAAACACGGGCACAGCGCCATACTGCAGGATGGGCGCTACCGTGGTAGGGAAGCCGCAAGCCACCGTGATGACCTCATCGCCCTTGCGAATATGACGCTCGCCCAACTCGGGCGCGGTCAGTGCCATGAAAGCAATCAGATTGGCGGATGAGCCGCTGTTGACCAAATGCGCATATTTCACGCCGATCCACTCAGCAAACTTCTTTTCGAACTCGTCGGAAAAGCGTCCCGTCGTCAGCCAGAAATCCAGCATGGCATCCGTTAGCGCGCACATTTCCTTTTCGTCGTACACTCGGGCAGCATAGGTAATGCGGTCGCCCGGAACAAAAGGGTTCTTCTCCTCTTTGAAATCGTGATAATACTGAGCCACCAGCGCCTTGATCTGCTCGCGTGCCTCTTGTTCATTACTCCAAGTGCTCATATGCCTTCTCCTTTGCAATAGGTACGTATCTGTTCATCCATCACGGCAGGGATATCCTCGCCTGCCAGCCACCTCTTGCTCCAGCAGACGGTCATCCCGACAGCTTCATCAATATGCCAGACGGGTTTCCAACCCAATATCGCCTTGATTTTGCTGCAATCCAGCTTGAGAAAATTGGCCTCGTGGGGGGCGTTGGCCTCCGCCTGATTTTCCCATCGCGCACCCGATCCCCACTTTTCACAGAAGAGATTCACGAGCTGGCCGGTGGTCACACAGTCGCAGTCGTCGGGACCCACGTTGTACCAGTCTGCAAGCCGCTTGTCTTCATACTGGCGCGCCGCGATCATCAGGTAAGCGAACAGCGGCTCAAGTACATGCTGGTATGGCCTTGTGGAATAGGGATTGCGCACCCCGATGGCTCGTCCGGCCTGCGCGGCGCGCAAACAATCCGGAATGATGCGGTCGTTGGCAAAATCGCCGCCGCCAATTACGTTGCCCGCCCGGGCCGTCGAAACCGCCGGTGCGTTTTCTCCACTGAAGAAGCTGCTGACGTAACTATGCGTCACCAGCTCCGAGCAGCTCTTGGAATTGGAGTAGGGATCATAACCGTCCAGCGGATCGTTTTCCCGGTAGCCCCAGATCCATTCTTTGTTGCGGTAGACCTTGTCGGTCGTTACATTGAGCACGCTACTCACTGTATCGCTCATCCGTACACATTCCAGCAGATTTACCGTGCCCATCACGTTGGTTTCATAGGTGTAGCGCGGTTCCCTGTAGCTGTCACGAACGATGGGCTGGGCCGCCAGATGCAGCACAATTTCCGGTCTGGCGTAATCAAAGCAGGCCTTGAGCGTTTCAAAATCCCGTATATCGCCGATCACACTTTGCATATGGCCATCAAGGCCGGCGAGAGAAAACAGGTCAGGCTGTGTGGGGGCCCCAAGACTATAGCCCGTGACCTGCGCTCCGGCCAGCACCAGAATGCGGCACAGCCAACTGCCCTTGAAACCCGTGTGGCCTGTGACCAGCACGCGCTTGCCTTTGTAAAAATCCAATGCATTCATGTCAGTCCACCCATACCTTCCATGGGGCATGACCACTCTGCCACAAGTTTTCGAGCATGTCCATCTCGCGCTTGGTGTCCATGCACTGCCAGTAGCCGCGGTGCATGTAGCTCATCAGCTCGCCTTTTGCCGCAAGACACTCCAGCGGCCCACGCTCAAACACTGTGCTGTCTCCCTCAATGTAATCGAAAATCTCAGGCTCAAGCACCATGAAGCCCGCGTTGATGGGTGCGCCGTCGCCGATGCTCTTTTCGCGGAAGGCGTGTACGGCGTTATCTCCGCCAATATCCAGTACGCCCTTTTGCTGCTCCAGCATCACGGCGGTAAGCGTGGCAATTTTACCGTGACTCTGATGAAACTTCACCAGCTCACCAATATTCACATCGCACACGCCGTCGCCATAGGTCATCATGAAGGGTTCGTTGCCGATGTGGGGCTGCACGCGCTTGATACGTCCGCCAGTCATGGTGTTCAGGCCCGTGTCAACCACCGTCACTTTCCACGGCTCCGCGTGACGATTGTGCACGATCATCTCGTTGCCTTTGGTGAAGTCGAAAGTGATATCGCTGGTATGCAGGAAATAATCAGCGAACCACTCTTTGATGACGTGCTGCTTGTAGCCTGCGCAGATGATGAATTCGCTGAAACCATAGTGCGCATAGCCCTTCATGATATGCCAGAGAATGGGCATGCCACCAATCTCTATCATAGGTTTTGGCTTATACTGGGATTCCTCACTGATGCGTGTACCGTAGCCTCCTGCAAGAAGAACGACTTTCATTTCATTACTTCCCTCCTTTTATAAAAGAACGAACGCGTCGTCCATGAAAGAAACATATGCAGGCACAAATCAAAAGTCCACTCAGAGAAAGTGCAAAACCAACGTATATTCTTGTGGGCTGATAGCAAAATGAAATTTCATGAATACCGGGCGGAACAAACATTCCCTGTATGCTGCCATTTACTTCATAAAGCTCGGTCTTTTGTCCGTCGATGTAAGCGTTCCATCCATTGTAGTAAGTTTGCGACATTTGGATAAACGTGGTATCGTCGGTTTCAACATGCGCAGACACCTGATTGTTCTGAATAACAATATTGCTGATATCTGTATGAACCGAAGAAAAGTCGTATTGCTTGTTAATGCCAGTGACATAGCTACAATCAAGCAAATTATAAAATGCCGTGTTTACATATATATCTGAAACTGAACTTGGGGTGATTCCAACAACTTGAGTTGCAGCGCTAAGCAATGGTTTTGCATTTAGGTTCTGATATACAATATAATCATCGTCTGCTGTGACAAGTTTATAGGGCGTGCTTGTCTCAACATCAACCATCCTGAGGGTTACGTCCGACAGGCTGATTTCACAGTTATCGGCGCATACGATTCTTAGAACAGCGTTGTTTAAGGCAGAGTCGTTCAAAATAAATGAACATTTGTATTTTTGTGTTCCAGACGCCGGGGAAAATCTGGAAATGAGGTTTGTGGCGCTGGTCTGCTTCGTATTAATGTCGGCATAGAGCCAGTTGGGCTTGCATGAAGCCTCCATGGAAAACTCCAGAATATATCCTCCTTGCGGCAGTTTTGGAATTTCCCAATAAGCAAGCTGATATCCCTCTCCTGGATAAACCGTAATAGCTGCTTGATCTTGCAGAATCGGTTCGCGTTCTGTTCCCAGTACGAGCTTGACAGCCTGGAACTCCTGTAAGGGCTTTTCTTCATCATGCGGAAGGAGAATATATTTGATTCCAAGCATTGAAAGTGCGTCATTATCTTGTGCCATATTGAAAACATAATTGGAGAATCCAGAATAAAGGCCAGAATAGTTTAATGGCGCACTATCAACATGACTTAACAGCATATATGCCTGTGGCAGATTGAAATTGGTGTATCCATTCGCTGAATGAATAGAGCTGGCATAAGCATAATTGACAGAAAGGCCTGTTATCCTTTCTGCATCCATTACTTTGTACAATTCAGCATCATCCTGGAGGATGATTGCAGGTAGTTTGATTTTTTCCTTATAATTGCAAGACTTTGAGGCATAGTAATATGGAAACAGCTGACATACCGTTACCAGCACAAGAGAAAATAGAACCGCGTTTGATTTGCCACCGTGTGAAAAACCCGTCAAAATTTCTGTATTTTTTGATGCCAATATAACGTAATATACACCCAAATAAACGACATAACCGGCAAACGGAACCATGAAAACCTCAGAAAAGGGACGCCGTTCCCCAATGCCCCACTCCGCTTTCCACGGCACCGAATAATACAGAACAGCCAGTGCCGCCATAAGCAGGAAAATGGCGGCATGCACAATATGAATACTTTTCAGCTGTAACCGGCTATCTAGAACTTGTTCTAACGTAATTGCGATGCAAAGCATCATGCAAAAGGTAACGAGAAAATAAACCCTGGATGGCAGTCGAAACATATTTAGTATCGGAATATGATAAACAATTTTTCCAAGAAAAGGTATATTTCCCAGGCAGGCATATAGTATTAAACATAGCATCGCCCCGTAATAGAAACCCTTGCCCTTTTTCTTTATGAAGATCCCGGTTATCAACAAGGCAAGGCAAGGTGCTCCTATCAGCAGCTCAATATCCATACCGCTGGAAGCATTGAATTGTAGCAATGCTGCATGAATATTTTCCCCAAAGATTTCAGGAAAAAGCATGGAGATAAAGGTAATAGGATGGAGGGAATAACCGATAAATGTATTATACTCCATTTTACTTCCTGTGCTGGAAGAGGCTTGCTGCAAAACCATTAGAAGTGTTGGAAGTAGGTGAGCAGATATCAGCATAATATAGATGATTCCCCACAGCATGATATGTGCTAACATACTTTTTATGGCTCGTTTTTGACGGATTCCTGTATACAGCAAGAATGCTAGATAGAATAAATCTGCATAAATTGTGTACTGCATGAAACCACTATAATATTGAAGTGCCATGCAAATTGAAGAAATTAGCAGGTGTGATAATTTGCCTGATTTTGTATATTTATCAAGCCACAGTGTAACAAGCGGAACATATGTACTTACAGCAATCAGGGTGCAATGCTCTTTTCTTATGCCCCCCATATGAATTGTGAACAAATAAATTATGCTAATTGAAAGGCTGACGCTTTTTCTGCATCCCAATTGGCGCAACAGCAAAAAAGTCGAGACCGCCGCAATGGCATAGTGCATCCCCAAATAGAACGGCAGTCGCAACAAAATGGGCAAAAAGGAACAAATTATGAAAATGGGAGAATAGCAATGGTTATTCAGCTCCGCGAACGGTTCGCCAAAGGCTATAGCCGGAGACCAAAGCGGAATTTCTCCCTCCAGCAGACTTTCTCGAAGCGCATCTCCTGAAAAAAGAACCAGTAATCCATCTCCGCTGATAATGCTTTCGCCGTTTAATATTTGTGGCATGTATAACACGATTGGCAAAAGAAAGAAAAATGCTGCGAGGGATATGACAAGCCCTTTTTCAGAGAATCGACGTTTCTGACCGACAACGGAATACATTTTATCATCCTTTCTTAGTTATGCCCCGACTGAATCTCACATACATGCTTTTCCTGGATTTCGGCGAAGCTGCGCCATGTAACGCCTCCGCCACTCTATTATTGTCCCCTGGGGATAATCTGTCCCGTGAGCTTCTGAAGCGGAACCTCAACTGAATTGTGTAAGATGAAGATCTGAAGCTTGCGACAACATAACGTTTCCTAGTGGCGTAATATAAAATATAACGATCCGTCTTTTGTAGATCGCAGAATATTCAGCCGTATAACAGATAGGATTTTAGATAGAAATGTAGCTTAATTTGCATTACTCATATATTATTTCGTCGGCATTTGGTTTTCCAAATATATCTTGTACCATGTACGCTTGAATAAGCTGGCCTGCAAATGTGCATAGAAAAGGAATTTCCAGGTTGCAAAAAGCCAAGTACATCCAGACTCGGGAAAAGGTGCAAGAAAACCTGAGCGGATATATCGGCCAGACTTGTAAAACCCGCCGAAGTTAAGCAAACTCGTGTCTATCCAATGATGACATTTTTTCCAAGAGCATGCCACTCGGCTTACGATGAACTCTCCTTTGCAATCGGAAGCAAGTATGGAAACGCAGCACTTGCAGCTCCCGTATAATATGAAAATACCAAGTGGCTGCACATAACCCCTACTGCTGCAATGCCTTGCAGAAGATCAAAAAAATGCGTCTTGTTGCTATTCATGAATTTGTATACTTCCTTACATTTTATCAATCAGATGTTTTATCTGCGCAGGAATTCCCGCTGCCATCACCTGATCCGGCAAATCTTGCAACAAAACACTCCCCGCAGCCAAAATGCTTTCTTTGCCTACATGAATTCCATCAATTACGGTAGCACCAATACAAATCCACGTTTGTGGCCCTATATGAGTCTTTCCTCCGATTTTTGCACCAGGAGAGAGATGCGAATATGCATCGATCGTGCATTCGTGCTCCACGATTGCGCCGCTGTTGATAATACACCCAGTTTTCAGCTTGGCTCCTGCATTTACAATCGCACCAGCATTCACAAGTACGCCATCGGCGATCTCCGCGGTGGAACTGACGATTGCGTGAGGATGAATCAGCGTAACCAGCTCAAACCCCGCGTTTTTTAGCCGCTCTCCTACTTTGGCGCGGATATGGTTATCGCCAATGGCTACAAACGCCTGGTTGCAAACAGTTTTCCATTGTTCCAGTGAGCACGTTTCCTCCGACATTGCCCGTATGCAAGATGGTGGGATATCGCCTTGTTTATACAGAAACATGGGATGGTTATATGCTGTTGCGCACTCTTGGGAGACCATTGCGTGTCCGCCTGCTCCAAAGATCAGAAGATCAATCTTTATATCATCCATCATAACTGGAATACTCCTCTTTCATAAGAAAGATAATTCGGATTAAAAGCTGCTTTGACAGAGGGGGCACACGGCACTTGCCTTAGGCTCCTCCATCTTTTTTGCTTCTAGCGCAATAAAATACTCGAATGCTTTTACATACTCGCATGCCACTACATCCGTCGTACGTTTGGCTAGTTTTCTGTACAATGGAAGTTCTCTTTGATAGAGTTCTTCCGTTCGTGGAAGCCAGTATTCGATTTTCTTCGCAAGATCCATCCAGTCATAGGGATCAAACAGGCAATCATCCAGACCTGCGGGCGAAAAGTACTCCGTCACCTGCGGGATACGACTCATCAGAGACGGGGTACCGACGCTCATTCCCTCGCCGAATGTGAAGGGGAAACCTCCTTCATAGAGTGTCGGATTTACGACAAGGCTTGCGCAGTAGTACAGGGCAGCTAGACGCTTCGCACTGACATTGTACATGCACAGTACTTCATTTTGCAGGTTGTGCTCCCACACATAACGCTCTATTTCGGGCATCTTTTGTAACGAACACGTTAAAACAAGCCTGCAATGGATTTTTTGCCTGCGCAGAAGGTACTCGTAGGCCTGAATCAGGTTAAGCATATTTTTATGAGGCCTAATCTGGGACGCATAAAAGATATACTGCATCCGGTTGAAGCCGGTCAGGAGTTCTGCATAGGCACGTGTAAAGTCTTTATCCGTATTGCCATGCCGCCTGAGCAAATCATCGTCCAGCTGAACATATGGGCGCATGTCGTTGTTGGCGTGGGGAATGGCGATGATATAGCCCTCCCGCTTGGCGAACTGCTCAATGCACAGGGATTGACGGACGGTCTCCCCATAGGTAATACAGTAATCGCTGCGCATTAGTGTCTGGATGCATCTCTCCGTTGAATCAACCGTATTGGGCATATTGCAGAATGATGCTGCATAATCCTGTGTCACGAGGTCAGGTACATTAAACACCTTTACGCCACGCAGATTTGCCGCTTCCGGCCAGAACAGGGAGGGAATATACCAGATATCTGGCTGTTCCTGCTGGTTGAGCTCTTCTACAAGGCAAGTGAGCGTGTTACTAACCATAGCGTTAAACGCATCAATGATTTCATGGCTTGCGCCATTTGCCCTGCCGGTCTGTCCGACCTCGCTGGCTTGCTTGAGGAACCCTTTGATCTTGTTCAACTCTGACGTTTGCAGAAAACGGAAAGAAATCTTCCAGAGCAAGCCGGCGAGAGCAAAGACAACTGCGCCAACTACGGCCAGAACAGCGCCGATTGCCCCGACAAAAATGCCCAACAAGGCCAGCAACACAAATTCCACCATATTCTGGCATTTTAAAATACGGATATAATACCAGTCAACGGGTATCCGAAAAAGCGCAATCAACCTTTGAAGAGTTTTGGGCGAAGGCTTTTTTCGAAAAAGCCTGTTGTAAACCCTCCATACGGGTGGCATGGTGCTGCCAATGCTCCACTTGACTGCATAGCTAGAGACCCGCAATGTTTCTAAAAGCTCTTCGACGCTTTGCTTAAGCCAGCTTGGACACGCGATCTCCACTTCGTTCCCCATTTTGAGAAAGCCATCAATCAGATATGCAATGTATCTTCCCAGACCTTCCTTGTTGAGCACAGTCTGCGGTCCATAGCCCAGAAACATTCCGACCTTCATTTCACGTCCTCCTCAAAAGCCTACGATTCGGCGGATCTCGCGGTACAACGCATAACGGGTATGGCTGATCGTAGCAGAGCTGAGCACTTCTACCGACGGTATCTGCGCGGCATGCTGCGCAGCATGCTTCTCCATGTCAAGAAGCGCCAGCGCCATCTTCTTCTCGTCAAAAGCATCCATAAATGCAACCGGGATATGGCAAAAATCTGCCAGATCGCGCATCGCTGGGTAGTCGTTGCTCAGCGTTGGCACGCCCATGCAAGCCGCATCAAATGTCGTGCCATTTCCGTTGTCACCATATCCTGGGTGGAGAAGGAACCTTGCGTGTTTCAGACAGGAGAGGTATGCCTGCTTGTCCAAGTTCCCCTTAAAGCAGATGTGCCTGCTCGTCTTTGAATCCTGTTCTAACATTTGCACAAAGCGGGATGTGCTCTTGCTGAGGGGAATATCCCCTTTTTCTCTTTTATGTTTGGGATTGAGCCTCTCAGTATTTACACCTGTGATAACCACGTCCAGCGTGCCGCCCATCTCATAATATTTTTTTAATCCCTTCAATGCGTTGACATGATTCTTATGAGGAGCTAGATTAGTGCTCCACAGCATATATGGCTTGCCGGTAGCGTCTATCTCCTTGACTGAACAATCATCCTGACCATATAACTCCAGCATTATGGGAATTCTTACAATCCGCTCAGGCAAATAGCCCATATCCAAGCAATCGTTTTGCGTAGCATGCGATGTAACAAGGAGTCGATCTGCATGTCTGTGATTTTCATAAATCACATCAGCGGCAGCCTGTGCAGAAACAGATTCCGGCACATACCGTTGAATCATGTCGTGTACCACTACCGCATAAGGCACTGGAGCATAGATTCGTTTCGCCTCCGCGCCTCGATCGACCGTGTACAACAAGTAGTCGCAGTCCTGGATATTCAACTCTCCATCCATGACCATCCGCCTGTCGTCACACCAAGGACCTTTGATCTTCTGGGTGCCGAATCCATTCAGTCGCAAAATCCGCTCTTCCTGCGCCGCATTTACCTGTGTAGGCACGATTTTTACACAGGTCACACCGCTGTTTTGTATGTCAAGGATCTCTTTTTTTCCTTCAAAAACCGGATCATCGGGATACCCGAACACGAAATCCACAGGCGCATTCTGCTCATCGGCGCACTGCTTGAGGCCAATGGTAAACCGTTTTGTAAAGTCAAGTACACCACCTGTATAGGTCATAGGCAGCACAATGCCGACTCGTTTACGCTTCGGAGGCTGCCGCCGCGCATTGGTTATCGCTTCCTCCAGACGGCGCATTCCTTCCACCCAGTAAGGCTTGCAGTATTCCTTTGTAAAGGGCTTGAGCAATATCTCCTGGCTTTCCGTAATTTTTCGAATTAACGCATGATCTCCATCGATCAGACGCCGTACTTTCGCACGCGCCTCCTTTACCGTTTCGCAGCGGCCCGGTAAGATCTTGCCTCCCAGACTGTCGATCAATCCGCCGGCCATGAACACGAGGGGCATCCCGTAACGTACCGCCTCAAATGGATGATAATGGACATGTCGTGGCTCCTGAGAATGATAGTACATGCATGCCAGGTGCGTCATGACATACTCATACTCTGCGTCCGGAAGAAAACCGGTCACATCTGAATCATAAGGCACCTCCTGGAGCTGCCCGCCGCTAATTACCCTCGGAATGCCTTTAAAATCCCGGATAAAGTTCTGATAGACCTGATGATAGTACGGATTAGTTTCGATTTTAGGAGAGACAAAGAGCATTTTTCTCTCCATTCCGACCCACTTGCGCAGGGGCCGGGCATTTTTCATGCCCAACGGAAGAAACAGCGTATGCGTTTTTATAAAGTCGCATTCCACCTCTTCAAGATCCTGATAGCACTCGGCAAACCAAAACCGGTTTCCCAGGCTTTTTAGGACTATTGAAAAGCTGTTTCCAAATGCGGATAATAATACGTGGGTATAGGTTGACGGCTTTTCCAAGCCAAAAGCACGCAGTAGGATCTGGCCTTTATAGGCTAAGGCTAAACGTCTGAGAGCAGGGATGATAGGCAGAAAAATAATATCAAAATATGTGTTGATTGCATCCATGACTTCATCGGAAATTTCATTACTATAAAAATCCGTGTCGTTTAGTTTCACCAACACATCTTTTGGGATTGACAGCGTTTGGTCAAATTCATACGTGCATGACGCACTCAGGTCGCCATAACCAAAAGAATATTTTTTAGGGCAATAAACTTCATAGCCTAATTCGATCAACAATGGCACTTCAAACGCTCTCAGGCTCGAATGATTCAGCAACCAGAAGACCCTTTTCCCCATTTTGCAGCTCTCCTTTTCGGTCACAGCGCACACATGGCCTTTTTATAAAATGCCACAACCTCATCAGGTTTTCCATCCTTCACGATTCTGCCGTGTTCCATCATAATCACGCGGGTGCAAACCTGCTGTACGAGGGTGGTGTTATGCGTCACAAAGACCATGATCTTGCTCCCATTCATCAATTCCTTCATGCGTCTTTGCGCCTTGGCCATAAAAGAGGCATCGCCTGCCCCGACCACCTCATCCAGCAACAGGATGTCGCCTGTCAGACTCGTGGAAACCGAAAAGGCTAGGCGCACCAACATGCCTGATGAGTAAGATTTGATAGGATAATCAATAAACTCGCCAAGGTCTGCAAAGTCGATAATCTCCTGAGATTTTGCCTCGATCTCGGCTGGCGTGGCTCCTAGCAACAGCCCCCGATAGATGATGTTTTCACGCCCCGACGACTCCAGATCAAACCCCAGCCCCAGGTCAAACAGAGAATGAATGGAGCCTTTGACGTCCACCGTTCCACTGACCACCGGATAAACACCCGCAATGGTCTTTAGTAACGTGCTCTTTCCAGAACCATTATGACCGATGACCCCCACATGTTCACCATTTTCAATGTGCAGTGTGTAGTCCTTCAATGCCTCTACGTCGCGTAGAAGCTCCTTTTTCTTCTGTAGACGCAACCGCGAAAAGATTTCCTGTTTGAGAGTTGTAGCATTGTAGATACTTGCCGGGTAGGACATGTTTACATGATCCAGATAGACATGTATGCTCTGATCCATGTTTTCCTCCAGAGTGCGGAATTTTCACAGGTAGAAGATGACACTTCTGCCTACTTTGTGGTTGACCCTGACGGCAAAAAAAACGAGAAGCATGGCAAAGGCCAAAGAAATGAGGTAGTCTTCTCCGCTCGGGCACACGCAGTGCAGAAACGGCTTGCGAATCAGATTGAGCAGATGCGTGATCGGGTTGATATTGAACCACGCATACAAAACCTCATTGGACTGAAATTGTTCTTCTTGAAAAAACACAGGCGAGAGATACCAGAACACCTGCATGATCAGCGGTACCATCATGGGGTAATCGCGGTATTTCGCACATGTATAGCCTGCGATGGTCGTTCCTGCCCAAGCGATCATGAAGTATATCACAATTGCCGGCAGCAGCCATAACAGCCCTGTCAATATCCCCAGCGGGTTGACGAAAGCCAGCCAGCACAGCAGGGAAATGATGGCGATGCAAAACGTGATGATATATACAATGGCACTTTTGAGGGTGTAAAGTGTGATCGGATGATCACACTGGCGAATAAAGCAGTCATTGCCTATGATCGAGTACCCACCCGCTTGAAACGCGGAAGACACGACATCCCAAAAGAGGATACCAGTTAAAATATAGGGAGCATATGTCGTGATATCTGAATGAAACGCAACCGAAAAGACACTCGCCATAATAAGCGTAAGCAAAAGCGGGCTCAGGAACGTCCAAATGAGGCCGAGTTTAGAACGCCTAAATTTATTTTTTAAATCGATTTTCACAAGATGAATAATAAAGTACCGAAGCATATACAGCCTGGAAAAATACGCCTTTATCCCCTGCATGCTTTCATTCTCCTACTAAAATTTTCTGCAGGCTGTCCACAACATATGCAATCTTTTCTTCGTCCATCATCGCATGGGACGGAAGATTGATTCCCCGTGCGGAAAGCTGTTCTGCCACAGGAAGATGCACGCTTTGATCCCTAAACGGAGGCATAATATGCATGGGATAAAACAGAGGACGCATTTCAATACCACGCGTCTCCATTTCCTCCATCACCCGGTCTCGGTCCCTGTGAACCTTGTCCGTCAGAACGATGCTGTTCATCCAATAGACATGGTTTTCCGAGTTGGGCACTTTCTGCGTTGTCACATACCCATCCAGCTTTTCTCGAATCAGACGCTCGTAAGTCTTAGCAACGCGCAACCTCTGACCAATATGCCAGTCGATCCTCTCAAGCTGCCCCAGTCCTACCGCTGCCTGCATATTTGTCATGCGATAATTGTAACCGGACACGATGTGCCAATAGCGCTTCAGCGAAGGATCTACACCCTGCGAGCGATACAGTTTCATCGTGTTATATAATTTTTCACTGTTGGTGACGACCATTCCACCTTCTCCGCTTGTAATAATTTTATTGCCGAAGAAGCTGAAAGAGCCGATATCTCCCATGCTGCCAACCCGCTTGCCTTGCCAGCGCGCACCGTGCGCTTCGGCGGCATCCTCTACAACCGCCAGATGGTGGCGCTGAGCGATATCCATAATGGCCGTCATGTCGCATGCCAGTCCATAAAGGTCGACAGGAATGATCGCTTTTGTTCTTGAGGTCACAGCTGCTTCAATTCTGGCAGGATCAATATTCCACGTCAGCGGATCAGAATCTACGAATACAGGCTTCGCACCACAATAACGGACAGCATTGGCGGTTGCAATGTAGGTCAGCGTTGGCATAATGACCTCGTCACCTGGCCCGATTCCTAGGGCAACCATGGCTAGATGCAGCGTTACCGTCCCATTTGAGCAGGCAAGAGCGTACTTTACTTCGCAAAACTCTGCAAACTTTTTCTGGAATTCATCGATAAATCTGCCATTTGCAGATACCCATCCCGTATCGATGCACTCGTTTAGATACTTTTTTTCGTTTCCATTAAACACTGGACACGCTATCGAAATTCGTTCCATCTCACTTGTCTCCCAGTACAATTCTTATCGAGGATTTCCTGACCGCTTTAGGTAAGAACGGGTTTGAGAATACGAACTCCCGCAGGATGAAACGGCAGCCAGAGCTTCCTCACACAAAATACAAATTGCAAAAAGCGCAGCGGAAACGAGGACAACTGCTTTAGCTGCATCAGCGGCTCAAAGCCGCTTTGACACGCTTTTCCTCTTCGGCAAGTGCTCGATCGTGCTTGGCCATCAGATGTACAAGCTCCTCATAGCTCGTCTTCGTGGGATTCCAGCCCAATTCGCGTTTAGCCTTTTCAGGATTTCCCCAAAGGTTGCATACGTCTGTCGGCCTGAAAAACGCGCGGCTAACCGCCACAAGTTCTCTGCCCGTAGCCTTGTCAATGCCCTTTTCATCTATGCCGGAACCACACCATTCCAATTCGATACCATTGTAGCGGAAAGCAAGCGTCGTAAACTCTCGAACGCTGTGCTGCACACCGGAAGCGATTACGTAGTCTTCCGGCTTTTCCTGCTGAAGCATAAGCCACATGCATTCCACATAGTCCCTTGCATAGCCCCAGTCGCGCAGACTGTCCAGATTACCCAGATACAGCTTGTCCTGTAGCCCACACGCAATTCTGCCGGCCGCAAGCGTAATCTTTCTGGTGACAAAATTTTCTCCACGCCGTTCGGACTCATGATTGAACAGAATGCCGTTGCAGGCAAACATGCCATATGCCTCGCGATATTCCTTCACTATCCAATAGCCGTATTGCTTTGCAACCGCATATGGGCTATATGGATGGAAAGGCGTTGTCTCGCTTTGAGGAACTTCCCGCACCTTACCAAACAGTTCGCTGGTAGACGCCTGATAGATGCGGCATTTTTTCTCCAAATGCAGAATGCGTACCGCCTCCAGAATGCGCAGTACGCCGATCGCGTCGATATCGCCGGAATACTCAGGCACGTCAAAGCTGACCTGCACATGACTCTGGGCGGCCAGATTGTAAATCTCATCAGGAAGCACTTCGGCAATAATTCGAATCAGGCTGCTGGAATCTGAAAGATCGCCATCGTGCAAATGAATTGCATTTTGAGAAAGCAAATGATCGATGCGCGCCGTATTGGAAATACTTGCCCGACGCGTAATGCCGTGAACCTCATATCCTTTTTCCAGCAACAGTTCTGCGAGATAGCTGCCATCCTGACCGGTAATGCCAGTGATCAATGCCTTTTTACTCATGTTTTCTTACTCCCTTTCGTTTTCTTCCACCGTGTCTGATGCATCCAGAGCATATTTGCTCTTGTCTTCGACGCTGATGGTTTCGCCAAGCTGTACTTCGATGATGTTCAGATCTGTCTCGGCATGTACCATATGTTTACATCCTGCCGGTATACGCAAAACATCTCCCGCACGCAGAAAATGTGTTTTCCCATTCAAAATCGCTCTTCCTGTGCCTGCGATGATAGTCCACACCTCATCTCGAAAATGATGACTGTGATAGGTCATCTGTTCTCCTGCACGCATTGAGACTTTAATGGTCAAGGTTCCAGGCTGCGCATCGACTACGGTAAAGGTACCCCATGACTTTTCAGCAAACATCACGTCTGTACATACTTTATCAACATAGTCTTTCATATGGCCGCTACGCTCTTTGTCTGCAATGAGGATACCGTCGCTGCTTACTGCAATTACCGTGTTCTTGCAGCCCATGGCAATGATGGGAATGTTCAATTCGTTAATGATATGCGTGTTCTTACAAGTTTCATCCATAATTGCTTTGCCTTTAATATTATCCTGCATGACCTCGGCCATCATGTTCCACGTTCCGACATCCTTCCAATCTCCGGCGTAACGTAAAACCTGTATACTTGACTCCTTTTCAACAACGGCATAGTCAAAACTGATCTTGGGCAGCGTTTCGTATTTCTCATACAAATCATTGTAGTTTGCAAATTTAATCAAACTGTGCGCTTTTTCAAGCAAATAACCTAACTTGAAAGCAAATACGCCAGCATTCCAAAGCGCATGCTGTTTCAAATATTCCTGGGCCCTCTCCAAGTTCGGCTTTTCCTTAAATTCACGCACTCTGCTGATTTCTTCATCATCGGCGGGAATAATATAGCCATATTTCTCGCTCGGATAAGTCGGAGTAATCCCCATCAGCATCAGATTTGTATTCGTCGACTGGACTAATTTCCCAAGTCTTCTGACGCATTCAAAATATGAATCGTTAACATAGGGATCCACAGGGCAAACGATCACGCTCTCATCCTCAGATACACCCAGCTGGTCGTATAAATAAGCAGAGGAGAGAACGATTGCCGGAAACGTGTCGCGCCTGCATGGCTCTACACAAATGGAAACCTTGTTGCCAAGCTGATTGTGAATAGCGCTCGCCTGAGATCTGCTTGTAGCGATCGTAACGTTTGCATTCTTATCCATCGTCATAATCTGACGATAAATACGTTGCACCATTGACTCATATTCGCCGCTGCCGGTCTTAAAAAGTTTGATGAACTGTTTACTCCTAACCTCGTTTGAAAGCGGCCAAAGGCGTTTGCCGCTGCCTCCTGATAGCAAAATGATATTCATATGTTTTACCTCGATGATTTTTTTAGTTCAATTCCAACTGAGCTCGAATGGTTTTGGCAATCAGGCGAAGCCGTTGTTCTGCAGCTTTTTCGTTTTCAGCTCTTACGCTATAATAAAGCTTGATTTTGGGTTCCGTCCCAGAGGGGCGAACCGCTATCCATGATCCGTCGCTCAAGATGTATTTGAGAACATTGGAGGTCGGCAATTGTCCAAAGCCTTTTTCAGCTTCTACGGGTTGACTATAATCTATGACCTGTGTCACATCGTTAAATATGGACAAGCCGTTACGCAAGGCAGACATTATGGATGAGATATGCTGCAAGCCTTCCGTTCCTTTGAATGTGAAGCTATCGAGCGCATCTCGGTAGAAACCGTACTCTGCATATAGTTCACGCATTCGATGCAAAAGGGTTTTGCCTTCCTGCTTTGCTTCCGCAGCCATTTCGCAGATCAGCATACTTGATACAACCGCATCTTTATCTTTATCCCGAGCATGTGTACCGACCAAATAACCATAAGACTCCTCATACCCCAGCACAAAATCATAGTCTTGGCATGCATCCTGTTCTGTCTTTGCCCGTTCAAGCTGCGTGATTTTCTCACCGATATACTTAAAGCCGGTTAGTGTAGAAAACACAGTCAACCCGTACTTCTGCGCGATTTTTATACCAAGCTCGGATGTGACAACGGTTTTTACAATGGCTGGATGTGAAAGACGATGCAGATCAGTATTCCTTAATACATAGTCCGTTAACAATGCGCCCACTTGATTACCGGTCATCAGGTGGTAGCTTCCGTCCGTATCCTTTACTGCAATTCCAACACGGTCACAATCCGGATCTGTGCCTAACACAATGTCCGCACCGCACCGTTTGGCCCTGGCAATGCCCAGTTCAAGCGCAAGCCGATCCTCTGGGTTTGGGCAACACACGGTGGGAAAATCCCCGTTTTTATTATCCTGTTCAGGAACAACATCTACATGTGCAAAACCGTCCATTGCAAGTGTTTTTCGAACAGGCGTATTTCCCGTTCCATGCAGAGGAGTATAGACAATGGACAAATTAGCCTTGGCATTCTTATCCTGATAGCGACTCTGGATCAGTACAGCATCAACAAATGCATCTGTACCGTCAATCATTTCAATAAGTCTGTTATTGCCTTGAAAAGGAATGACATGGTAATCATCGATCTTATTTATATAAGTTATAAGTTGTTTGGCCTGTCGCGGCACCAACTGACAGCCATAAGGGTCATAGACCTTATAACCGTTATATTCCTTTGGATTATGACTCGCGGTGATCATAACTCCGCCAATACAGCCCAAATGTCTGATCAAAAAACTCAATTGAGGCGCAGGTCTTGCGTTTTTTTGCAAGTACGCCTTAATCCCCATAGCGCTTAGGACATTTGCAACAGTTTCTGCAAACAGGCGGCTCCCATTTCGTGTATCAAAACTGATTACTGCACCATGTTCTTTGCAGGAGTTGCTTCCATAGTTTTCCAGCAGATATCGGCCTAACCCGAATGTGGCTTTAGCCACAGTGTAACGATTCATACGATTCGTTCCTGCTCCCATAACACCACGCAGGCCACCTGTACCAAAATCTAAGTCACAGTAAAAACGATCTTCAATCTCTCCTTTATCCTTGAGCGTACAAAGCTCTGCTCTTATTTGCTCATCGAAAAAAGGATCGTTGATCCAATCCTGATATATTTTCATGTAATTCATTTTTTGATGCTCTCTTTAATTACTAGATTCTTTTGTAAAGGTAGAATCAGCGTGAGTATTTTTCCTTTTGAAGTGCTAGTTTTTCATAACAGTACTGTTCAATTTCATTTCTAAATCGTTCTTCAGAAAATTTTTGACTATGCACTCGAATCTCCTCGCGCGTATAAGCGACGCCTTTTTCTTCAAATTGAACAATGCAGTCGCACAGGCTTTCGACCGTCTGTTCGGCGAAAAACAAACCTGTTTTTCCGTCTACAACAGTTTCTGTTGCTCCACCACGTCCATAAGCAAGCACGGGAATACCGGCACTCATCGCTTCAATAGGCGTGATCCCAAAGTCTTCTTCTCCAGGAAACAAAAACGCTTTCGCCTTGCGATACCATACACGGATCTCATCGTCAGACAGATTTCCCTTAAACTCTATGGTAGGTCCCGCAATTCTTTTCAAGCTTCTATATTCGTCACCGTCTCCGATGATAACCAGTCTCTTTTTTAATCGGTTACATGCTTCAATCGCAAGATCGATACGTTTATATCGCACGAACCGGCTAACGACCAGATAATAATCTTCCTGTGCTTCAAAAGCAGATGTATCCATTCTTACCCCTGGATAAATAACATCAGATTTTCGACGATAGTATTTTTGAATGCGCTGTGCAACATAAGCAGAATTAGATATAAAATGGTCCACACGTGAAGCTGCCTGATAATCCCACAAACGCATCTTGTGGATCATACCCGGCATCAAAATCCGTTTAAGTATTCCGGCATTATGTAGATATACTGGATACATATCCCAAAGATATCGAGTAGGCGTGTGACAATAGCAAATATGCACCGCATCCGAACGCGTAATGACCCCTTTACTGCACGAAGAACAGCTGGATATCACTAGGTCATACTGCGTTAGATCTAACGATTCGAACGCTAAAGGCATAAGTGTCAACATGTTTTTGTACAATTTTGTTGCAAAGGGGATTTTTTGTATATATGTTGTTCTTATATCGTATTTCTGAAAATAGGCTGGAAATCTGCTTGGATCATAGACGAGCGTATAAATTGGAGCATCCGGAAATGTTTTTTTTATTTGATCCACGACACGATCTGCTCCCGCGAAGCCGGTCAGCCAGTCGTGCACGATAGCGACTCGGAGCTTCTGTTTTTCTGTTTTCAATTATAAGTTCCCCCATATATAGAAGAAGGACGATTCCACTCTTCCCATATTCTGAAATAAAGCTTTTTACGGGCCATACGCACTGCTACTCGGCGTACAGAACGTTCCGCTGTTGGCATCTTGCGTGGTCTTCGAGACTTTGGGAAAAAAGCGAATGGGTACTCGCCTCCCCGCTGCTTCGCAGACACTCCGGCGGGGAGGCTGAGCAGACGACCGAGGCCGGCCCTTGAGCAAGAAAAGCAGCGCGGCAATCCCGCTTGCCACGTCAAGCGTGGGAAGAAGCACGAAAATGTTCATTGCGCCATGCCCTCCCCACCATCCGGCTTGCCGTTTGTCGCGCTGCCGACATTTTCCTGATTGACCATTCCGCCAAAGAGCGTCTTGAACAGGATTATGATATCTAGCCCCAAGGACCAGTTTTCTATGTACCACAGATCGTGCTCCACGCGGGCCGGAATGCTGGTGTCGCCGCGCAGACCGTGAATCTGTGCCCAACCGGTCATACCGGGACGTACCTGGTATTTCACCATATACAAAGGCACTGTTTCCCGGAACTGCTCCACGTAGAAAGGAATCTCCGGACGCGGGCCTACGAGACTCATTTCTCCACGAAAGACATTAAAAAGTTGGGGAAGCTCGTCTAAGCTGATTTTTCGCAACAGACTTCCCAACCGGGTACGTCGGTCATCCACATCCGATGTCCAAGCGGTATCCTGCTCAGTGTTGACGCGCATGCTGCGAAACTTGTACATGATGAAAGGCTTTTTGTTCAGCCCGATGCGTTCCTGCCGGAACAGCACAGGTCCAGGACTGGAAAGCCGAATGGCAATGGCCAGAATAAGAAACAACGGACTCAAAATGACCAACAGCAGCCCGCTCGCAACAATATCAAAGGTTCGCTTGATGAACACGTTGGCCGGTTCGTCCAGCGGTGTGGTACGCAGCTGAATCAGCTTGACGTTGCCTACCATATCGATGGTAGGGCGGGTGGGAATCACGTCGTTGTAGAAGGGCACCACGCTGATCTTTGTGCCACATTTTTCACAGACTTGGATGACATCTACTGTCACTCCCAGCTCATTGGGAGCGAGCGCCAAGATGACCTCATCGATGCCCGCATCGTGGAGACGGCTTTCCAATTTTTCCAGCATCCCCTCGACAGGCGCCAGGCATTGTTCCACATGGATACCCAGCGTGGGATCAGCCTGCACATTTTCCATATAGCGCCGTGCCAGCTTTCCGCTGCCTACCACCAGCATGTGTTTAAGGTTGTAGCCCCGTGCACGCACCTGTCGCAGCAGCCAACGCAGTGCAACTCGTTTACCGATGAGCATTGCGCTGCTGGACAGAAAGTACACAGCCAGCACGCCGCGCGAAAAGTCCTGCAAGCGGAACACAAACAGCGTCGAGGCTGCCGTGGCCAATGCGATGGCATTTCCCGCCAGGATGCGCCCGGACTCCCGTCTTGTCCTGTGTACGCGGCTGGTGTGATAGACACGGAGCAGCGAAAGCAGGAAAACCGTCCATATTGCGTAAATTGCCGCAGCTAGAACGCCCTTCCCGTCCAGACTGCTCAAGGCCGCCATGTTACCTTTTGTGTTTTTGATCACATCCAGCCACAGCCATGATGCGAACAGATAACATAGCACAATCAGCACACCGTCTGACAGCACATTCAGTCGGTTTAGGGTTTTTTGGTTCCTATGAATCATCAATTCCGTCCTTTATCTTTGCTAGATTTCCAGGTGCTAAATGCGGCGTATAAATCAGCTTGAGCGTCTTGAGTCGCGCATTCCCCAGATTGTCATAAGAATGATAACGCGGCTTTTGCTCATAGAGCCAACTTCCCAGAGATCGTCCCATTCGGTCATATGGCCTGTTTTGGCGTCTGGTCGTCTATGGAGTCGGTGGGGCTGACTGACTGTAGCGTAGTTCGCCTGCCAACTTCATGGCCCTCAGGCAGTAGTACTCTAGCTTTTTGCAGTACCCATAGAATGCAAACACATACTTGGGAGGCGGGCAGGATACTCCGCACAAAGGCATCACTCAACGTCATTTTGCAGGCTGACTAGCCTTCAAAGAGCGCGTTCGCCATGTGGTGCTGCATATCCAGTTGGCAAACAGGGGAGCCGTCAGCCACAGAAGGCACCTATCGGAAAAATACTGCAGCAAAGTACACACGCCTTTGCCTCATTCCCCCGTACTGCCAAGCAACAAAAAACTTTTCCGTGCCGGTGGGGTGAAAGGCCGCCGCCTAGCCGGTACGGAAAAGCAAGCCGTTTGTTGCTTGATATACAGTTTTGTTATGTACATAAAGTTTGATAATAGATCGTCTGCACTTCCTTACAATTGGATTGAAAAAAGAAAATGCTTCGCCATCCGCGACGTTCAGGCCGAGGCATCTGGCGAATATGTGGGACAGTCCCCGACACTGCGAAAGGTTCAGCATCTGACGCGGCGCTGTCCTTTGCCGAAACGGCGGCTTTTTCGGCAGAGCGTTCTGCCTAGAAAAACGCCGTTCTGCGGTTCTTCTTTTCCGAAACATAAAGGAAAAGAAAAACGGGAATGTTGCCGAAAGTAGTCCCTTTTATGGCAACATGAGTGAACTGGATCGACTGGACCCATTCCTACTCATACATTCTTAAATATACACGAATCAAAATGGAATGTCAACTGCTGTCAATAGCAAGAGAATACAACTAGTTTATGGACTTTGCACCGTTTTTTCTGACATGGCAACAAGAAAAAATACATCCAGAAATTTGCTGACAAGGGTGTTGTAGAAATAAAAATTTTGGAATTTGAAGAAAAATATACAAGATAGGATCATAGAGAAAACATATGCCGGAGAAAGGACAGATGTGGTGAAGAATGTCCTAGTTTCGTCAAGGTTCCGTCGGGAGGGATGATGTCAGACAGGCCTTATCTAGTCCTAAATAAGACCGTGGAGCTGTTAATTTTTTTAGTCTGTATTTGGGGCATTTGCGCGCCGACATGGTCAGAAACCAACTGGAACCGAAAGGTGCGGACGATCTGCACGTGGTTCAGCGGGTGGTGCGGGCTGGGTGTGTGGACAACGGTGGTAGCAAGCAGGGCAGTTCTTATAAGGAACTGCAAAAATCAGCCAGTCCTGCGTCAGGCTGAACGTATTCTTTTTCTCGCCGACACATGCCTTATTTGACGCAACTTTAGCATAACTTTCCGGCTGCTCGTGTGCATTCTCCGGGCAAGGTTTGGGCTTTTTAAAGAGGACTGCTTTGCAGAAAGCGGGAATACGTATAGCAGAACCGGAGAAAACTTTTCCAAGACATGCTATGCCGGTCTGCTTTACAGTGAATCAGTACAAAGTTTATGTCATCCGTCAGATTTCTTTGAAAATACCTATGACAGCCATGGAATACATGAAGCAGTTAAGGCAATACTCAGCCGTTACGATATTCCTTTGGCGTACAACCCACAACCTTTTTGAATAATCTATTAAAATAAAAGTTGTTTTCATAGCCCACCATTTCGGCAATTTCGTAAATGCGATAATTGCTTTCCTTTAAAAGCTGTTTTGCCCTGCGAAGTCTAAAATCAATAATAAAATCAGAAGGATTGCTGCCTACGGCTTGACGGAAAAGTGCGGAAAAATAGGATGAGCTTAAGCCGACATGGTGCGCTACATCTTTCGAAGTAATGCTTTCATAATAATGACCTTCGATATACTTTATAGCTTTTTTGACAACATGAGGATAGTGGGGAATTTGACGCATCATTTCGCTTAGCATTTGGGCCATTCCTTCGGCGGCCTGAATAGCTGCTTGCGCATCTATATCTTTTTTTATTGGCAAACAGGTTGGCATACGAATATGTGCTGACTGGGCAGCCCTGCAGGCGCAAGATTGGAGCGCGATCAAAAGTAAAATGCCAGCTGTTTTAGAGCGTTGAAAGGCATCGCTTATTTCTCTCTGAATGCGGGACTTAAACTGGTCAATATCCTGAGCTGCAATTGCTTCATTAAACAATACCGTCACAGCCTGAAGGCAACATTGAAATTCGTCAGCATTTTGTAGAACTTGAGGAAACCGATTCAGTATTGACAAATCGTACACGGTTTCTTTTGGTATGCACAAATCATGCAGCCCATACGCAGCTTCGTTCTGAATATATGCATAATGCAATCCATTGCAGCCGACATAGCAAAGACAGATGGTGCTGGATAGATTCATATAGTTCAGAAGCATTTCTACGATCAGAAAAGCATACGGTTTGAAAGCGTCTGTGCTCATGTCGCATTCATGCTCACCGCGTAAGAGCAGGCAAAGCTTTCTTTCGTCCAAATCTACAGAATGAAACTCATACTTGGCTTTGCAGATTTCCTGAATTGTATTTGAAAGCGCACTTTTAAAAATGCGCTTATGTTCAGCATCTGCGCAGGTTTCATTAAGCGCATCATACCTGACTACGGCCAATATACAATTCTGAGGATCTATACATAACTCAAGTGCCTCCGCCATATCCGAGAGGATTTGCTGCGCCTCACCGCCCAGAAGTAAAGCATCTCTAAGCATCTTATTCTGCAAATATTGCAGATTGCGGGAGAAGCCTTGAATATCTTTAGAGCTTTGCACTTGCTTATTTGCCATTACGCTGCGAATGGTTTCACTCAAAGATTCCTCAGTCATTTGCAATTTCAAAATATAGTCAGTTGCCCCTAGTTTCATTGCTTGGCGAACAAACTCAAAATCACTGTAGCTGCTCAATACAATGATGCTTGCACCATTTTGTTCTTCCCTGAGCGCCTCGATCAATTCTAACCCATTCATTTCGGGCATTTTGATATCAGTGATGATGAGATCTGGGGCCTCTTTTTGAACAAGCGATAACGCTTCAATCCCGTTTCCCGCTTCCAAAACGCAATCGAAACCTTCGTCAGCCCAGTTGACAATGGACTTTAACCCGATTCGCACAAGGGCTTCGTCATCAACGATCAATGCTTTCATCTGTTTCCTCCCCGTGGCTGATTTTGTAAGGTATGGTGATAGCAATTTGCGTGAGCCCTGATATGCTGATAATGGATAAACCATAATTTTCGCCGTAGATCAGCTTTAAGCGCCGATTTACATTAGACAATCCAAAACCATGCAAGATTCGATGATCATTGGTTTTTGGGCCGTTTAACAAACCTTCTGCTTTTTCGGGAGGAATCCCTACACCGTCATCTGCTACAATGAAAGAGAGATTTTCCCCATCCTGACGAATGGATAGGGTGATGCAGCCAATTTCATTTTTAGGCACTACACCGTGGAAAATAGCGTTTTCAATCAGCGGTTGCAGTGTAAAGCGAACGATCAGACAGTCGAGTAAACTTTCGTCTTCTAACTTCAGCTCATATTTGATTCGGCCATGGTAGCGAATCCGCTGAATATAGATATAGGCATCCACTACTTTAAGCTCATCGCGCAAGGTAATTTGCTCTGCAGACCGCTCCAGGGTGGAGGCAAGGATTGTGGATAAACCTTCCAGCATCCGTTCAATACTCTGCGCACCCTGAATGGTTGCCATCATCCGAATCGAAGAAATTGTGTTGTTCAAAAAATGCGGGCTGATTTGAGACTGAAGCATTTGAATTTCCAAATCTCGTTTTTCTTGTTCTCTCACTACGCGTTCTCTAATCAGGTTCTGAAGCTTATACTCCATCACATCAAGTCTGGCAGATAAAAAACGCACTTCTTCCACATTCCAGGCAGCCATATTCATGGGCTGTTGGTGAAAAACACCTTGTGAAATATCATCTATGCGCTTGATGATAGCTTGAATCGGTCGAGAAAAATTGGCAGAAGATAGACAGATACAATGAGGGAAAAAACCATGATAGCGAGTGCCCACAGGCTCGAAGAACGAATTAGCGTAAGTCCCGTCTGTGTTATTGACGACATTGCCAGAATGCTGATAAGACTATTCCCGGAATTTTGAGGACGGGATATAGTTACCAAACTGCTCACACCATCTACATTGGCACTAAATGTACCCCGCTCCTGCTTAATGGCTTTTTTATAAAATTCCTCGTCGGACAATGACCTCCCAACATAGTTAAAATCTGTTGCTGCAATAACAGTCCCTTCTGGGTCCACCATCATATCCAAGGCATCTTCCATTCCGGCATCATCAACGTAAATCATGATATCGGAATCCAGCAGGAGAATAATCTCCCCAAAGATATGACTGGATGTCCCATACTTAATATATTTAAAAACGGGAATAACATGATCTGCAGGAGGCTTAATAATTCCAACAAGAGGAATCTGGCTGTAATTCTTTATAGCGGGAAACCATAAGATAGAACCATTGGACGCTTTTGCTTGTTGATACCATTCATCTTGTAAAACCGATTCAGTTTCAATGTTGTAAGCGTTTTTTCCGTATAGAATTGTCAGACCGTTCGTGCCACGTATGTAAAGCAGATTGATACGATTCTTTACCTGATTATATATATGAATATTATTTAAATCATAATAAAATCCTTGTTTGTAGGCAGAATAAGGCGCATCATCAGGGTCCTCAAGCCGCAGGAGAGCCTCCAGTTCCTTGTTGGTGATAAGCCAGTATAAAAAACTGTTTACTTCAGAAAGCTGCATTTCGGCGTTAAGCATCGCGCTGCTGATCCGAAGCGTTTGAACATCTCCTACCCGTTGCACAATTTGCTCTTGAGAGAATGTGTAGAAGTAAAAAAGAAAAATCACGCTGACCATTACACTTAGCGCAACAAAACCCAGCAAAAAACGGGTTCGAATAGACGAAATATGCATTCGTGTAAGTTGAAAGCGCTCGGATGATGTATTTTTAAATAAACGCACATGGATCCCTCCCAGCGCAAAAAGTATAGCATATTCATAAAAATTCAACAAGAAAACAACGCGAATTGTGCAATAAATAGTGCATTAGTACAATTTTTCATTTGTTCTTTTTTTATATCTGCAAAATGGTAAGTATTATTTAAGCCTTTTGTGCAAGTTTTCATATTCACTGTGCATTGTTGTCATGCATGGGGTCATGTATACTTGGGACAAACGCTGGTAAGCGAATTACAAAAAAGAAAAGGAACGATGGAAAATGAAACGGTACTTGGTGTTATTGCTCTCTCTGTGTCTCATGTTGTCGATGGGTACGGGCTATGCTGCTGAGGAAAAAATCCATTTGACCGCATGGTTTGAAACGGCATTTAAGGGGATTGATGACCCTGCTGCAGAGGGCGCAGAATATGGAGACTTCATGCGCTATGTAGCGGATTTGTATATGCAGCAGAACCCCAATGTGGAAATCGAAGTAGTTGTAGTGTCGGGCCAAGAGCGCTCGGCCAAGCTGGCGGTTGCCGTGCAATCAAACGAAATGCCGGATCTCATGTTTGACACGCATTTTTCATTGATGGATTATGCACATGCCGGACTGCTGGTGCCGCTTAATGACATTGTAACTGAAGAGGACAGAACGGATATTCCTGCTGCTGTGTGGGATAATGTCACTTTTGGTGAGGACATCTTCATGTTCCCCTTCACCTCTGAAGACGGCCATATGGCGATCAACCTGGACTTGTTTGAACAAGCGGGATGCATGGATTATGTTCCCGAAGGCAACATTGGTCAATGGACTCCCGAGGAGTTTTTGGAGTGCCTGAGAGCTTTGAAGAAAGGCCTGCCGGAGGATGTCTATCCATTTGCACTCTATGCCGGAAGCGCGACGGGCGATACTTGGACCAATATGCTCTTGCGTATGTTCGGAGCGGATTTCTTCAGCGAGGACAAAACGGAGATTGTTTTGAACGATGAAAAGGGAGTGAAAGCGCTTGAATTCCTGCTTCAGCTACAGGAGGAAGGCCTGATTGCTCCTGGCGCAGAAACCCTTACTTCTGACGACGCAGGCCAACTGTTTCTTAACAAGAAAACGGCTGTGAGCATTTTCAATGTTCTATTTGAAAACAGCCTGAACGAGGGGCTGGCAAATGGAACCATTGAAGAGCCCTTTAATATCAAATACTGCTACATCCCCAACGAAGCTGGACCCGCTTGCTTCACTTATGTGTTTGGCTCTGTGGTCTGGAACACGGGCGACGAGACCAAGATTGCTGCTGCAAAAGATTTTGTGAAGTTTTACTCCGCCATGCCCTATGCAAAATCCTCCTCTGCAATGCTTCCGTTCCGTTCCAGCGTTGCACAGGAAGTGGCCGCTACCGATCCAGTGAAAGCGGCCTTGACCGAATCGCTACAGTACTCGGTGAACTTTAACCAATTTGTGCCTGGCTATCTGCAGCTGCGCAGCATTTTCTTCCCTGAAATGCAGGCTGCCTATACGGGCGAAAAGACAGCGCAGGAAGCTCTGGATTCCTTTGCTGAAAAAGGCAATGAAATTCTGGCAGAAAGCGTGATGGATTCTGTCCTGCTAAATCCCTAAAACCAAGTTCTTCAGCCTTTCGGGGCGGGCTTCCATGCCCGCCCCGGTATATTCCAGACAGGGGGGAATCCTCATTTGAAAACAGCGCGCAGAGTCACTGGCAAATGGGCAAACCAGAAATGGGGTTATCTGTTTGTAGCTCCTCAGATGATCCTTTTCAGTTTGTTTCTTATTTATCCCATGTTTGAAGGGATAAAGATGAGCCTTTACCGCATCCGCTATCTTAAAGCCAGCTGGTGTGGGCTAGATAACTACATCAAGCTCTTCAAGGACGAGATCTTTCAAAAGGCCATTGGGAATACCTTGGAAATCGTGATTATCGGGACCGTGCTAACCATGATTGTTGGAATATGGATTGCCGTATCCATCTTTGATAAACGCCACGGCTACGTTTCGCTTGTACGGTGTACCTATTATCTGCCTACGATTGTATCTGCTGTTGTCATGTGCATTGTGTGGGAATGGTTTTTGAATCCATCGCTGGGGGTGCTTCCGTATTTTTGCCGCCAGTGGGGAATGGGCAATGTCAACCTGCTGGGGAACAAGGATACCGCAATGCCATTTTTGATTTTTATCGTTTGGCAACTGAACATTGGACAAACGGTTGTTATGCTGACAGCGCACATGCAGAGCCTGCCAAACGATGTAATTGAGGCTGCTGAAATCGATGGGGCCACGCGATTCAAAAAGATCATTCATGTTATTCTCCCCCTATCCAGCCAAACCATCAATTATCTGTTGATTCTCAATACCATCAGTATCATTAAGGTTTATATCGTTATCGATATGCTCACCGGTGGCGGACCGAATTACGCGACCACAACACTGATGTATCAATCCTATTATGAAGCGTTTGTCTACAACAACCTTGGCAACGGGGCCGCTATTGGGGTCATCATGTTTGCAATTGTTTTTCTCCTTTCCTTGACGCAAATCAAACGGCTGGTCCGCCTTTCTCAATAGGAGGAGCTGGTATGAAAAATAAGAAAGACCTGTTTGACCCGATCAGCAATGTGCTCATTTTGGTGCTGACGTTGGTAAACGTATTTCCATTGGTATGGCTCCTGGCCAGTTCGTTCAAGTCAACGATAGAGATCAACGCACTTCCTCCGCAGCTTTTTCCCACCAATCCAACACTTATCAATTTCGATAAGCTCTTTGCACAAAACGACGCTTTGCTATGGTTGCTTAACAGCTTTGCAATTTCCTTCATTACCATGTTGGCTACGGTGATCATTGGGTCGATGGCTGCTTATGCTTTTGCAAAACTGCATTTTAGGGGCGCAAAAATCATGTTTATCATTTTTATATCGGCCTTGATGATCCCCAAAGAAGTGTATATCATTCCGTTGTTTAAGGTGATGGGGAATTTCGGCCTGAGGAATACCTATACAGGTATTATCCTTCCATGCGTTGCGCTGCCTTTTGGATGCTTTTTGTTAAAACAGTCTTTTTCATCAGTGCATGATTCGCTAAGGGAATCTGCTTTCATTGACGGGGCTTCCGAGCCGGTTATCTTTTTGCGCGTGATGCTGCCGCTTTGCAAACCGGGTATTGCTGCACTCAGCATTATTACGTTTGTGCAGATATGGAATGATTACCTGTGGCAAATGGTTATGGTTTCACGGGATGAAATGCAAACCCTTCAGATTGGAATCGCGCGCTTACAGCTTGAAAATACGCCCGACTATGGGCTGAAGGTTGCTGGCGCAACCGTTGCGGCAATTCCAATGCTGATAATCTTCGTGGCTTTTCAGAAGTTTTTTACCCGCGGGATTGCCTTTGGCGCAGTAAAAGAATAAAAAACGGCAGGGAGGTATCTTTATGAACGGCAGCCTGATTCAAAAACATTTTGATGTTGTGGTAGTGGGAGCTGGCCTGGGAGGGTTCAGCGCGGCGATCGCCGCTGCGCGTCATGGCGCTCAGACCGCTTTAATTTGCGACCGGCCAATGATTGGAGGAAACGGCAGCTCGGAGGTACAAATGTGCATATGCGGCGCGGATGCGCACGGTACACGCCCTAATGCCCGTGAGACAGGAATCGTAGAAGAATACCTGCTTCGCAACCGGCTGCATAATCCATATCAATCTTATTCTATTTCTGATACGATCTTCTGGGAAATGGCACAGGCGGAGCCGAATTTGAAACTCTATCTCAATACGCGTGCACTTGATGCCGATGTGGAGAAGGGACGCATTGTGTCGGTACGCGCCGTGCAAACCACAAATGAAAAAAAGTATGAATTTTTTGCCAATATCTTTGTGGACGCAACAGGGGACGGGTATCTGGCAGCTCAGACAGATTCGGAATTTATGATTGGGCGGGAGGCAAAGGCAGAGTTTGGGGAGCCCCATGCCCCCGATGAACATGACTCCTATGTTATGGGCATCACGCTGCTGTTTAAGGCCAAAAAGATGGACGAACCGGTTGCCTTCCATAAGCCGGAGTGGGCATACACATTCACGGAACATGACCTTCGCAAGCGCGGTCATTATAGCGGGTCCAGCATATGGCAATCCAAATATAGTCTGGATGCTGGTTACTGGTGGATTGAACTGGGCGGAGGAGAACTCGACGTCATCAGCGATACAGAGGAAATCCGCGATGAACTTCTCAAGATTCTCTATGGTGTATGGGATCATATTAAAAATGGCGGAGAGCATGGCGCGGAATATTACGCTTTGGATTGGGTGCAGATGCTTCCGGCCAAACGCGAAAGTCGAAGGATTACCGGCGACTATGTTCTGACGGAGAATGATCTGCTCCACAGTCACACCTTTGACGATGCGGTGGCCTATGGAGGATGGCCGATGGATATGCACTGTATCCGTGGCATCCGTAATCTTGATGAGGATCCTACGCACTATATTCATGTGCCGGAACTGTATGATATTCCTTATCGCTGCTATTATTCCAAAAACACAGAGAATCTGATGATGGCAGGACGCTGCATCAGCGTAACGCATATGGCACATGGATCGACCCGTATTATGGGTACCTGTTCGGTAGGTGGACAAGCAGTCGGCACCGCTGCGGCATTGGCTGTCCGAAAGGGAATTCTGCCACGCAACGTATCTGCGCATATCTTTGAACTTCAGCAGGCGCTGTTGAAAGACGATTGCTTTTTGCTGCACGTACGCAATCAGGATGAAAATGACAGGGCGAGGCTGGGAACGGCCCAATCTGCCGTTGCACAGGAAGGATTTGAAGCTTCCAATCTGCTCAACGGGATTGCGCGTACAACTGCACAGGGCAGCAACTGCTGGAATACAGGAGATTTGAGTGAGCCCCGTTCTGTGCAGGTAACCCTGGACCGTCCTGCAGCCATACGTGAGGTCATTTGCCGCTTTGACACCCAATTAGGACGGGAAATTTCGATGTTTATTTTTACGGCTCATCTTGCCGATCAGGTGCGAGGCGTACCGCCTGAATTGGTGAAGGACTTTGGGCTTCGATTTATCCTTGAAGGAAAAACGGTACATGAACTGCGCGTAGATAACAACATTATCCGAAACGCATCGCTCCGTTTGGAAAAGGCAATTTTCTGCGACACCATTGAATTGACGGTTTATTCTACCTATGGAGCCCATAGTGCCAACGTGTTCGAGATCCGTGCCTACGAATGAAGGGGAGACGTGTATGGATAAGCAGGTAAAACACTTGCTTGATATGACGGGAAAGGTGGCCGTTATCACAGGCGGCTTTGCTAATCTGGGGTTTGATATTGCCTCGGCTTTGGCTGAATATGGCTGCATGGTGGTTATTACCTCCCGCAAGAAAGAAAAAGCGCAGGATGCAGCCGTGCGCATTCAGGAAAGCTACGGAGTAGACGCCCTTGGCCTGGAAATGGATCAGCAATGCTATTCATCTGTTTTGAGCATGGCTGAGCGTGCAATCGCTTGGAAGGGGCATGTGGATGTGCTGGTCAACAATGCGGGCGGTGGCGCTGGATATGGGGAATGTGACTTTTTCAAACGTACGCCTGAAGATATGGCATCCATGATTCAAACCAATCTCATCGGATCGCTTTTCTGCTGCCAGGTATTCTGCCGGCATATGGCTCAACGCAAATGTGGCACGATTATCAACCTGGGCTCGATTGCTGCCATTGTGGGACGTAACCGCGAAATGTATGTTCGCGGAAAGAAAATGCAGCAGCCTGTAGATTACGCCGCAGCCAAGGGCGGTGTGGTGGGCATGACACGTGATTTGGCAGCCTATATGGCGCCATTCCATGTGCGAGTCAATGTGCTGTCTCCGGGAGCTTTTGACTGCCATGAGCTTCCCCGTACCTTTACGGAAGCGTTTGGTGAAGCTACTCCCCTTGGGCGCCTGGGCCTGATTGGCAGTGACATCAAGGGAGCTGCACTGTTCTTGGCCAGCGATGCTTCTGCATATGTAACGGGTCACAACCTTGTAGTTGACGGGGGGTTCAGCATATGCAAATAAGCGACCTTCGTGTGCTGATTATGGGATGCGGCTCTATCGGAAAACGGCACGCACGGGTATTGTATGATTTGGGCGTGAAAAACATGGCGGCATATGACCCTTCTCCTGCAGCTCAGGAAGTATTTTCTGGGTTATATCCTGGATGCACCATGTATGAGGAAGAAAAAGAAGCCCTCGACTCTTTTAAGGCGGATGCTGTTTTTATTCTGTCGCCGAGCCAGATGCATATCCCGATGGCCAGTCGCGCCATTGAAGCGGGCGCTCATGTCTTTATTGAAAAGCCGCTTTCCACCTCGCCTGATGGCGCCGAGCAGCTTCAGGCACTTGCGGATTGTCGGAGTAAGAAAGTGATGGTTGGCTTCTGCTTCCGTTATCATGAGGCATTGCTGTATGCCAAGCAACTGTTGGAGCAGGGAACCATCGGACGGTTGTTAAGCATAAGATGCCTGATGGGCGAACCGTTTGCAAAGATCAGGCCAGATTACCGCGACACCTATTATGCACGATATTCCGGCGCTTTTGAACTGGTGCATGATCTGGACCTGGCCATTTGGCTGGCTGCACAGCCGATTGTAGAGGTGCAGGGAATGTATGGTACGCATTCTGACATGGAAATCACTTCGCCGGATACGGTAGAAATGCTTCTGCGCTTTCAGGACAGGGTGATGGCCAGCGTACATTTGGATTTTTATCAGCAACCTCGTCGCAGACAGGTAGATTTGCTGGGAACGGATGGAACCATCATTGTGGACATTTCCTCCTGGAATGAGGCATCTGTCTCTGTTGGCAGGGATGAAACTTGGGTCAGCAAGCATTTTGCCACGCAAAGAAACGATATGTTCACGGCAGAAGATTATGAATTTCTTACCTGTATTGTTGAGGATAAACCCATTCGCTGTACGATTGCCGAGTCGTTGAAATCGTTGAAAGCTGTTGCTTCCGTATACCAGTTTCCGCAGGAGAAAACATTTATGTAAACGAGGAGGAAATGAATCATGAAGGGTTGTTATTTCTTGGGTAACGGAACGTTTGAAGTTCGACCCATTCCCGAACATCCGCTGGGAGAAGAAGAAGTATTGATCGAAAACCGTGCTGCAGGTATCTGTGGAACCGATGTACATATTCAACAGGGTGAAAAGGGCTCAGCGGAAGTAATCCCTCCTGTCATACTGGGACATGAGTACTCAGGCATTGTACGGGCTGTGGGAAGCAAGGTTACAACTGTTAGGATAGGGGACTGCGTGACGGTTGATCCGAATATCTATTGTGGAAAATGCAGACCTTGCCGCAATGGACAAAAGCAGTTCTGTGAAAACCTGTTTGCTATTGGCGTGAACCGCAACGGCGGGTTTGCAGAGTACTCTTACGTTCCGCAATCGCAAGTATTTCCAATGAATCCGTCTATTGGATTTGAAGCTATGGCAATGGCAGAGCCCCTGGCCTGCTGTATCCATGGAATTGAGCAGGTAAGGCTTCAGAGTGGGGATACGGTGCTGGTCATAGGTGGAGGGGCCATTGGTCTCCTGATGGTACAGTTGGCACTTTTACGTGGAGCCTCCCGCGTTATCCTAAGCGAACCCATCGCTCAACGCCGCAATATTGGTCTGCAGCTGGGCGCTTGCGGCACTATCGATCCCAATGTGGGCGATCTGCCTGCACAGCTGCGGCAAATTACCGGCCGGGCAGATGCTGATGTCATTATTGAATGCGTTGGACATACCCGTGCTACGGCGCAGGCTGTTTCCTTGGCGGCTCGCGGTGCCAGAATTTTGCTGTTTTCTGTTCCTAAGCCGGATACCACGTATGCCTTGCCTTTAATGGATGTGTTTCAAAAGGAGCTTCACCTTATGGGGTCATTTATCAATCCCAACTCCCACCAGCAGGCAGTGGACTTGCTGAGTGCCGGGCGTATTCGAACTGACATTCTGATTTCTCATCGCTTCGGACTCAACGAGGTGGATAAAGCGATTGCCATGCAGATGAGCAGTGAGTCCATTAAGGTTTTAGTCCTTCCACAGCAAGCATAGAAACGGATGCTCAATCTGTGGAAGATGTCAGGCGACGCCGGCCTTGCTCGTCAAAACACAGCTCTTCGGCTGCGCTTAAGGCGCAGGAGAAAGGTAGAAAAAACAAGGCTTCCGAACCCACTATGTCGCCAGGTTCGGATTTCACTTGGAAGAATGCAGCCCTCCAGACCTCCTAAAAGGAGACATATGCAGGTTGAGCACGCGCAATAGCGCGACTCAAAGAACGCGTGAAGCTGTTTGCAAGAAAGCCAGAATGCTATTGAAAGGCCGGAGTATATGAAATATGATGTTACAGCCCTGGGTGAATTGCTGATTGATTTTACCCATAATGATATAAGTTCTCAGGGAAATTCTCTCTTTGAAGCAAATCCTGGGGGCGCGCTGTGTAATGTACTCGCCATGCTGACAAAACTGGGGTATACGGTTTCCTTTGTGGGAAAAGTGGGGGACGATGCCTTTGGCCATATGCTTGCAAGGACAGTGGCAAATGAGAAAATTGATATCAGCGGTCTACACTTTGAAACTGCTGCCCCTACGACGCTTGCTTTTGTGCACAGGCTGGCTGATGGTGATCGGGATTTCTCTTTTTACCGCAATCCGGGGGCGGATATGCTGTTAAATGCATCAGAGGTACCTGAAGAACAAATTGCCAGCTCAAGGATCTTCCACTTCGGCTCTTTGTCCATGACGAATGATGGGAACTTCGCCGCCACGCAAAAGGCAATTGAATTGGCGGAACAAAACAGTGTGCTGCGTTCATTTGATCCCAACCTGCGCCCTCCGTTATGGCAAAGCCTGTCTCTGGCAAGAGAGCGCATTCGGTATGGACTAGCGCATTGCGACATCCTCAAAATAGCGGATAATGAACTGGCATGGCTGACAGGCAGCGAAAATAGCGCAAACGCAGTCCGTGGGCTTCGTCGGGAATTCGATATTTCGTGTATATTTGTTTCTATGGGATCGGCAGGAAGTCAGGCTTATATGAAAGACTGCACTGTCTGGATGCCGGCCTTTCTCAACCCCGACTCCATTGATACCACCGGCGCGGGTGATACTTTCTGCGCTTGCATGCTGCATGGCATACTTCAACATGGCATTGACGAATTAAACGAGTATACGATTGGCGAAATGCTTCGATTTGGCAATGCAGCAGCATCCATTGTTACCACGCGCAGGGGAGCTCTGCGTGTCATGCCAACACGAGAGGAAGTGGAGAAACTTATGTCTACATATGATCACGCATGAATGTTCACAGCGGAACAAAGCATTCTGGTTTAGACTTCCACTCTTGTCGGTCGGGTATTTGCATCGCAAGGAAACGTAAAAAACACTTTGCATGATTGTGAAAGAACTTGTTAAACTTAATTATGGGGTTTTGCTGCATTCCGTCTCCGGGGTATAGGAAAAGCCAATATTATCTGGCGCCAGGAAACAATGCGAACGTTTTAGCGGCAAGCAGGGCATAATGACTCGCAGCAATCAACCGGTTCTGCTTGATGCAAAACTGGTTGATTGCGTGGTGGAGCATATTCTGCTCTCCCTAGATCGCACCTTGCCAGCACAAGCCTCCCGTTAGGCTCTACCCCTGTTTGCAAACCGCAGCTGTACTTGGCTACACTCCAGCATTGGAAATGCTGTACATTCTCGGGGCGAATTTCAGCCTTTTTCTTCGTTTTAAGGGGCCTGCATCGAAAGGGACGGGGATTGACCCGCGCGTCCGGTTTCAAGGGACTCCTTTCAAAAAAAGGCCTGACGCAGGGCTGTGCGCCAGGCCTTTGAAAAAACATGAAACGCTGAATTCCCGACAGTGGCCTTTGGCGGCCTCACTCCACCCGTTGCAAGCCCTTCTCACCCCACGCCCTTCAAACGCCCTTCACCCAGCACCTTTCAACCCACCTTCCGCTCCCCCCGTTCCCTTTGCGCCCCACCCCGCCCGCTTTCCCAGGTCGTCCATGGCCGCGCAAAACCGCTCCCACGGTTTCCATGTTGTCAGTAACCGGTCGCCCTCCCGAATCCGAAGCGTCCGTCTGATCTCCTTGGGAATGACCACGCGCCCAAGCTCGTCAATTCTGCGCACAATCCCCGTTGCCCGCAATGTTCCCATCCTCCTTGACGGCGGTGCAACACTTATGCCGCATTGCTTTGCCGTTTGTCTTTGCATCCCTAGTATGGAATTTGGAGGGGTGATTATGCGGCGGAAAGATTTGGGACATGTCTCGCCAGACGGGATTCTGGAAAAAAATAGCGCCCGGCTAAAGCCGGGCATGGCGCCGGAAAAGCGGTTTCATTGAGAAAACGGCGGGCGAACGCGTCTGCCCGGCACAGGTTGGCAACCGAGACAGGCAAAAAACGCCATGTTCCGCAAAAAACGGTTCAGCATTCACGCAGCACGTCTGCGTAAAAGGCGTCCATCTCCTCCTGGGTGGGAAAGACCGCCACGTACATCTGGTTGCCCATCGCGCCGGAGAGCGCGTCGGGGATGCGCTCCACCATGCGCAGCTGCGCGCTGTAGCGCCGAAGTATCTCGTCATGGCTCAGCGCAAAAGGCTTGCCGTCACGCCGGCCGGCAAAGGCGCAGAAATAATGCTGGCCCGAAGGCAGGGTGGAACGGTCGAAGGCGATCATGTCCGCCCAGATCTTGTAGACGTCGGTGCTGTTGGCGTAGTTCATCATGTCGGGTGAGAAGCCGCCGCAGGGGCGCATGTTGACCTCCAGCGCCACCACGTCGCCCTTTTGGCCCATGCCGGGCTGGTCCTGCGTCAGACGGAAAAACTCAAAATGGATGAAGCGGCTCCTGACCCCAAAGCTTTTGACCGTGGCGCGGCCCGCGGCGCGCACGTCGTCGGCCAGTTCGCGCACGATGTAGTAGATGGAGTTGTCGTTGTCGTTGACGATGTCCATAATGGAAAAGGGTGTCACGTTGCCGGTTTCAAACATGGGCTCGCCGTGGGAATCGATGATGGCGTCATAGCTGTTGACCTCGGCATGGATGAACTCCTCCATGATATAGCGCACGCCCGGTTCCCGCTGCGTATCCAGAAACCAGTGGAGGCCGCCCTCGTCCGTCAGTTTGAAGGTATGGGCCGCGCCCACGCCGTTGTCCGGCTTGACCACCACGGGATAGCCCACCGTTTCAATAAAGGCCCGGCAACCGTCATAATCGTCCACGATGTGGTAGCGCGCTACGGGGATGCCGGCCTTCTGGTAGTATTCCTTCATGCGGGATTTGTACTTGATGCGCTCCATATCCTGCGCCTGGAAGCCGCTTTCGATATGGAAATCCGTGCGCAGGCGGGCGTCGCGCTCCAGCCAGTATTCGTTGTTGCTCTCCAGCCAGTCGATGCGCCCGTAGCGAAAGATGAAGAAAGCCACTGCGCGGTATACCTCGTCATAGTTTTCCAGGCTGGATACCTTGTAATACTCGTTGAGGCTGTCCTTGAGCTGGGGCGAAAGCTCGTCATAGGGCTGATCGCCGATACCCAGCACGTTGAGCCCGTTGTTTTTCAGCTCCCGGCAGAACTGCCAGTAGTTGGTTGGAAAATTGGGAGAGAGAAAGACAAAATTTTTCATTTCAGACCCGGCTCCTTTCGTGCGTTGATGCGGCCAAGCAGGTATCAGTCCAGCAGGAAGGGTACGAAGTACGCCACCTGTTTATACCACCAGTCCCAATCGTGCGCACAGTCATATCCCCATACGTCCACCCAGACATGAATGCCCTTCTGGGCGCAGATATCCCGCAGGCGCAGGGTGGTTTCCGGGATCTCCCAGGGACCCTGGCCTACGCACAGAATGCCCCGGTTCTGGTTGTAGCGCTGGATGTAGGGATGATCCGCCGGCATTCCGGCCAGGTAATCGACAGGGGAGTTGCGGTAGACCTCCTCGTCCATGTAGCCGTCAAAGCCGTAGGAGGCGGTGTAGATGCCGCTGAGGGCCAGCAGCCCGTCAAAGAGGTCCGGAAAGCGGAAAAACAGGTTGGCTGCGTGCAGCGCGCCCAAGCTGCACCCAAAGGCGATAATGCCGGGATATCCCTCCCAGCCGTTGAGCCGGTTGGCCTCGCCGCGGATGAAGGGGACGGCCTCGCGGGTGATGAAGTCCATCCATTGCTCATGGCGGCGGATGCGCCAGTGGGGATCGCCGCCCTTGTCGGACCAGGTTTCGCGGTCAATGGTGTCGATGGAAAAGACCATCACGCGACCGGCGTCGATCCAGGGGGCCCAGGCGTCGGTCATGTGGAAATTTTCAAAGTCATAGAAGCGGCCGTCCTGACAGGGGATGAACAGCACCGGCCGGCCCGCGTGGCCGTAGCGCTTGATCTCCATATCACGCCCCAGCGAGGGGCTGTACTCCCGGTAATACTCCGTCCGCATTGGAGGGACACCCCTTTCAGGACTGCTCGTAGAGCAACGTGTTGATGAAAAAGGGAATCTGGCGCGACCAGCTTGCTTCGCTGTGCTCTCCGTGGGGTACGATGCGGCTGGTCAGCAGCACGCGCCTTTCGATCAGCCGCCCGCCCACGGTGGCAAAGGCGCGCCGCATATGCCGGCGCGAGCGCATCTCCTTCGCGCCGTAATCCATGTAGACCACCGTGCCGGGCCGGATGTCCGCCTCGTCGATCAGCTGGGTCAGCTTTTTGGGGGCCACCCACAGGGAGGGCGACAGCGCCGCTGCGCGCGAAAACACCTGGTTGTAGCACAGGACCGCGTACAGGCTCATCAGCCCGCCCATGGAGCTGCCGGCTATGAAGGTATGCGAACGGCCGGGCTTTGTGGGGTAGCGCCGGTCGATCAGGGGTTTGAGCTCCTGAGTGAACCAGTCCATCGTCTCCTGCCCCCGGCCCGTCACATGGCCCAAATGCGGGTCGTCAAAGGAAAAGGGTGAGTATTCCGAAAGCCGGCCGTTATCCGGGCTGTGGTTGCATTCCACAGCCACGATCATCATGCGGGTGTTCGTTTCGTCCATGTAGGCGCCCATGCCCCAGGAGGTGCCGTAGGTGGCGTCCTCGTCGAAAAACACGTTGTGCCCGTCAAACATATACAGTACGGGCAGCCGCTCCCGCCCGTCCATTCCGTCGGGCAGGTACACATATACATTGCGCGGCTCCTCACCCGTGTAGGCGGGATAAGGGATGCTCCATTTTTCCACCATGGAGAGGAATCATCTCCTTATAATATGGCACGGCCTCAAAAAGGCCTGTGCATTAGTTTAGCACGCTAAGGCGGGAATTGCAATTCCTGGATGGAAAAAGTTGCAGAAGAAGGAAAGGGAAAAGGATTTGTTATAGAATTGTCTTTTTTCTTCCAAAAGTGAAATTCCTGTGCAATATCAAATCTGATGTGAAGTGAAAGATAGGATAAATTCCCCTTGATTCACCGGGAGAAACATGCTATACTACGCGCTGGTTAAAAAATCATCAATTTTACCAGGGAGGAAGGACCATCATGAAAAAGCGCATTCTTGCGATCCTGACCGCCATTATGTTGGTGATGACCGGCGCCGCACTGGGCGAAGCCGCTCCTGCTGAAGTCAGCGGCGACTTCACCGGCACGGCCAAGGGCTTTGGCGGCGATGTGACCGTGACTGTGACTTTGACCGACGGGGCTATCACCGCCGTGACCGCCGAGGGCGCAGGGGAGACCGAGGGCGTGGGCTCCAAGGCCATCGAACTGATGCCCGCCGATATGTCGGAATCCGGCAGCATCGCCGTGGATACGGTGGCCGGTGCGACCATCACCTCCAACGCGATCCTTGAGGCCGTCAAGGCTGCCCTGACCGCCGCGGGCGTGGACCCTGAAGCCTATAACGTGGCTGTGGACAAGGGCGCCATCGAGGACCTGGTCCGCAGCTGCGACGTGGTCATCGTGGGCGCGGGCGGCGCAGGCATGACCGCCGCCATAACCGCTGCCGACGCGGGCAAGAGCGTGGTCATCCTGGAGAGCCAGGCGATGGTGGGCGGCAACTCCGTGCGCGCCACCGGCGGCATGAACGCCAGTAAGACCGTCTGGCAGGACGAGAACACCTTCGCAGAGGAAGCCGGCGTGGAAAAGACGCTGGCCAGCGCCGCCGAGACCTATGCGGACGACGAAACCGTGACGGCCCTGGCTCAGACCGTGAGCGAGCAGTGGAAGGCCTATCAGGAGAATCCCGAAGGCTACTTCGACAGCGTGGAGCTCATGGAGCTGGATACCATGATCGGCGGCAAGGCGATCAACGACTTTGACCTGGTCAAGACCCTCTGCGAAAACAGCGCCGCCGGCATCGACTGGCTGGACACCATTGGCGCTCAGCTGCATGACGTGGCCAGCTTTGGCGGCGCGTCGGTCAAGCGCATCCACCGCCCGGTGGACGCCGAGGGCAAGACCATCTCCGTGGGCAGCTACATCGTGCCCGTGCTGGAAAGCGCCTGCGAGGAACGCGGCATCGAGATCCTTTTCAACACCACCGCCACCGCCCTGCGCCAGGATGAAAACGGCAATGTGACCGGCGTGGAAGGCGTGACCAAGGACGGCGCCAACGTGATCGTGGAGGCCAAGGCAGTCGTGTTGGCCACCGGCGGCTTCGGGGCGAACCTGGAGATGGTCGCCTCCTACAAACCGGAGCTGAAAGGCTTTATGACCACCAATGCCGCCGGTGCACAGGGCCAGGGCATCGCCATGGCCCAGGCGGTGGGTGCGGCGACCGTCGATATGGACCAGATTCAGATCCATCCCACCGTGCAGTTTGACACCGCTGCCCTGATTACCGAGGGCCTGCGCGGCGACGGCGCGATTCTGGTCAATGCCGAGGGCAAGCGCTTCACCGACGAGGTGGGCACCCGCGACGTGGTTTCCGCCGCCGAGATAGCCCAGCCCGGCAGCTACAGCTGGCTGGTGGTGGATCAGGCGATGGTGGATGCCTCCAGCGTGATCGCCGGATACATCACCAAGGGCCTGACCGTGAGCGGCGAGGACTACGCCGCGCTGGCCGAGGCCATGGGCGTGGACGCCGAGACCTTCACCGCCACCATGGAAGCCTGGAACGCCTGCGTCGAGAGCAAGACCGATGAAGAGTTCGGCCGTACCAGCTTCGCCAATCCCCTCAACACCGCTCCCTACTACGCCATCAAGGTGACGGCGGGCATCCACCACACCATGGGCGGCCTGAAGATCAACACCGCCACCGAAGTCCTCAATGAGGCGGGCGAGGCCATCCCCGGCCTGTTCGCGGCGGGCGAGGTCACCGGCGGCGTGCATGGCGCCAACCGCCTGGGCGGCAACGCTGTGGCTGACTTCATCGTGTTCGGCCGCATCGCGGGCGCCAGTGCGGCGGAATATGCCAAGTAAGCCTGATATCACATGTCCTGCGGGACGGCCTGGACGCAAGTCCTTGCCGTCCCGCTCTCTTTTTCAGGCAAGGGCGGAGAGGACAGGCGCCGGCGATTGTGCTACACTGTTTATACATAAGGGAGGGATCAGCCGGATGGAATGGATCGAACGCTGGAACCGGGCCATGGACGAAATCGAGCTCAGCCTGACGGGGGAGATCGACTGTGAGCGGCTGGGGCGTATTGCCTGCTGCTCGGCCTATCACTTCCAGCGGATGTTTACCTATCTGGCGGGCATGCCTCTGGGGGAATATGTGCGGCGGCGCAGAATGTCCCTTGCGGCGGCAGATTTGCAAGCCGGGCGGGATAAGGTCATCGACATCGCGGCGCGCTATGGCTACGAGTCGCCCACGGCGTTCAACCGGGCATTTCGGGCGGTGCATGGGATTGCGCCCTCGGCAGTCCGCACGGGAGGCGTGCCGGTTAAATGCTACCCCAGAATGGTTTTTAGCCTGAGCGTACAGGGAGGGGAAGAAATGCAGTACCGCATCGAAACCAGAGACGCTTTCCGCGTGGTGGGCATCTCCCGACCGCTGGACCGCGAGATCGAAAACAACTTTCGGGAAGTTCCCCTGATGTGGGACGCCGCCGCGCGCGACGGCACCGTGGCCGCTCTGGCCGCGCGGATGGACGGGGAACCCAAAGGGCTGCTGGGCATCAGCGCGTGTACCGGAGGAGAAGCATGGAGATACCTCATCGCCGTGGCCTCGCAGGCCGATCCCGGCCCGTTTGAGACGTATACCGTGCCCGCCGCCACCTGGGCCGTATTTTCCGGCGAGGGCACGGGCCGCTCTATTCAGGCGCTGGAAAAACGCATCGTGACCGAATGGCTGCCCGGCTCCGGCTATGAGTATGCCGACGGACCGGACATCGAGGTATATCTGGAACCGGACCCGGTTCACACACGGTATGAGGTATGGGTGCCGGTGACCCGGCGGATGGAATGACGGCAGGACGCCCAGGTGTCGAGGAAGTCGGGTAAAGTGTATGGGGTGGCGAATCGAAAAGCGATACCGGGAACATCGTCCTTCCGGACTGGGTGCCCATCGGTCCCCCCCTATTTTCTTTGCTGGTTGCATCCTTCACTGGGGCATGCTATACTCGGTATAGGCCGTTTGAGACGCGCATAGGCTCGTCTGAACAGAAAGGGGAAAGGCGGCGGTGCGCAATGCGGCGGCAGGATGGCTTTTGGAAAAATGTGCTGGCAGGGCTGCTGATGGGAATCGGCTGCGTGCTTCCGGGCGTGAGCGGCGGGGTGATGGCGGTCAGCTTTGGGCTTTACCGGCCCATGCTGGACGCGGTGCTGGGCATTTTCCACGATACGCGCAGGAAGCTCGTGTTTCTGGCGCCGCTGGCCGTGGGCGGCGCGGCGGGGCTGCTGCTGGGTGCCAGAGGCCTGGGCGCGGCCATGCGGCTGTATGAAAAGCCCATGCTGTGCTTGTTCACGGGCTTTATTCTGGGCGGCGTGCCCGACCTGCTGGCCGAGGCCGAGGAGGACGGGCGCTTTCACAGGCGGTGGCTGGGGGCGCTGGCGGGCGGCGTGCTGCTCGCGCTGCCCATGGCGCTTTTGAGGGCGCAGGGCATGGAGCGGGCGCTGTCGCTCACGCCTCTGCGAGCGCTGGCGGTGGGGCTGGTGGAGGGCGTGGGCACGGTGGTGCCGGGGCTGTCCACGTCGTTTATCCTCATCAATCTGGGGTGGTATCAGGCCTATCTCGACGCGCTGGCACACCCGCAGGCAGGCCTGCTGGCGCTGGTTGCACTGGGATTTGCGGCATCGGCGCTGGTTTCGATGAAAGCGGTTCAATGGCTGTTTGACCACGCGCGGGGATATACCTGCTACGCGGTGCTGGGCTTTTTGCTGGTGTCGGTAGCGCTGGTGTTTCCCGGCTTTGGAAGCGGGTGGACGCTCTGGGCGCAGCTTGCCGCGCTGCTGGCCGGCCTGCTGGTGGCGCGGTGGATGGGCGGCCTGGGCGAACCCGTAGCGACAACGTCAAAGGGGTGAAGCAATGCGTGCTGGAAATCAACGACGACTGAAAGGAAGGCTGGATCGGATGCGCCATGCGCGCCATCGCGGCGCGCTGATTGAAAAATGGAAGGAGTCACTGCGTTCGGTCCTGCCGATCACGGCTATCGTGATTGCGCTGGGCCTGCTGGCGGTGCCTGCGCCCTCGGGCGCGATGCTGGCGTTTTTGGCGGGCGCGGTGCTGCTGGTGGTGGGCATGGGATTGTTCACGCTGGGCACGGACCTGGCCATGATCCCCATCGGCGAGCACGTGGGCGCAGCCATGACCCGCAGCAAAAAGCTGTGGGTGGTGCTTTTGTGCTCCTTTCTGGTCGGCGTGATCGTGACCATATCGGAGCCGGATTTGCAGGTGCTGGCCCATCAGGTGCCCGGCGTGCCGGACCTGACGCTGATTGTATCGGTAGCGCTGGGCGTGGGCGTGTTTCTGGTGCTGGCGCTTCTGCGCATTTTGCTGCGCATCCGCATGGCGTGGCTGCTGCTGGGGTGCTATGCGCTGGTGTTTGTGCTGGCGCAGTTTGTGCCGGGGGCGTTTCTGGCCGTGGCCTTTGACGCCGGCGGCGTGACCACGGGCCCCATGACGGTGCCTTTCATCCTGTCGCTGGGCGTGGGCGTGAGCGCCATCCGCAGCGACCCCAATGCGGAAAACGACAGCTTCGGCCTGGTGGCGCTCAGCTCCGTAGGTCCCATTCTGGCGGTAATGCTGCTGGGCCTGATCTACCGGCCGGACGGCGCGGCCTATGGGCCGGACGCCGCCCTGCTCGACGCGGCGGACACGCTGGAGCTGTCCCGCCAGTTCGCCCATGCCCTGCCTGAATATCTGGGCGAGGTGGCCATCGCCCTTGCGCCTATCGCGGCGTTCTTTGCCGGGAGCCAGCTGATGATTCTGCACCTGCCCAGGCGCGAGGTGCTACGCATCGCGGCGGGGCTTTTGTACACGTATGTGGGCCTGGCGCTGTTTCTGACGGGGGTGAACGTGGGGTTCATGCCCATGGGCAACTACCTGGGACAGGCCCTCGCGGGCATGGAGCGGCGCTGGCTGCTGGTGCCGCTGGGGATGCTGATGGGATACTTCGTGGTATCGGCCGAGCCCGCGGTGCATGTGCTGAGCCGGCAGGTGTACGAGCTGACCGCGGGCGCCATTCCTCCGCGCGCGCTGGGATTGAGCCTGTCGGTGGGCGTATCGGTGTCGGTGGGGCTGGCGATGCTGCGCATCCTGACCGGCGTGCCCATTCTGTGGCTGCTGGCGCCGGGCTATGCCGTGGCGCTTGTGCTGATGCCCTTCGTGCCGCCGATTTTTACCTCCATCGCCTTTGACTCCGGCGGCGTGGCCTCCGGCCCGATGACGGCCACCTTCCTCTTGCCCATGGCCATGGGCGCGTGCGCCGCCGTGGGCGGGGATATGGCCACGGACGCCTTTGGCGTGGTGGCCATGGTGGCCATGACGCCCCTGATTACGCTTCAGGTGCTGGGGCTGGTGTTCAAGCGCAAACAGCGCGCGCTGAAGGCGACCGCGCCGCAGGCGGAGGCGGAGGAGATTATCGAATGAGCGGCGCGTTCCATTGCCGCATGGGGGAGGATGCATCATGCATGACCTATGTCTGATAAATCTGATCGTCGGGCGCGGGGACGGAGAGGCGTTTCTGGACTTTCTCGGGGATCAGGGCATAAAAACGGCCCACAGCCTGCCTTGCCGGGGAACGGCAGGCAAAAAGCTGCTGGATCTTTTGGGCCTGGAAGAGAGCGAAAAGACGCTGCTGTGGGCCATGACCTCGCGCGCGAGGGCCGGGCGGCTGCTGGCCCGCCTGGTACGCGAGATGGGGCTGGATATGCCCGGCGCGGGCATTGCCTTCACAACCCCGGTAGGCAGCGTGGCGGGCGCAAGCAGCCTGCGCAGCCTCACGGAGGGACAGGACATCATCATGGGAGAGGTGACGGATATGCCTGCTTCGTTTCTGTATGAACTGATCATCGCCATTGTCAACTGTGGCCATGCGGATACCGTGATGGACGCGGCGCGCGCGGCGGGCGCCGCAGGGGGCACGGTGCTGCACGCCAAGGGCACGCAGCCGGGCGAAAGCAGTCAGTTTTTCGGCCTGTCCATCGCTGAGGAAAAGGAGATGCTGCTGATTTTGACCGCGGCAGGCGACCGCAGCCGCATCATGCGGGCTGTGATGGATCACGCCGGGGTGCAGAGCCCCGCGCACACGGTGATGTTTTCCCTGCCGGTGGAAAGCGTGGCGGGCCTGCGCAGCGTGATGGCGGCCGCGGGACAGCGGGAGGAATAAAAAAATCGCAAAAATACAGGATGCAAGGTGCGCACCCGGCATCTCAGACTGACAAAAAACCTGGTCCGGGAGGGCCGGAGGGCCCCGGCTCTCCAAGTGAAATCCGAAGCCAGCGAACGTTTTCCCGGCCGCACAACAGGAGCAGGGGAAACGTGCACTGGCGGAAGGGACCGCCGGAGACGAGCTTTTTTGGCACGCCTGAATGCAGGGCCCGCGCCTTGCATCTTTGCATGCTTGCGTGCTATAATACGCGAAAGTGCCCAGATGGGGCAAAAAGGAGGCGCACCCGTTATGTCCGATCCCGTAAAGCAAGTGGCCATGAGAATTCTGGACCTGCGAGAGATTTCGGACTACACCGTTGACAAGATGGCCGAAGTGCTCAATGTGCCTGTCGAAGAATACCGCAAATATGAAAGCGGCGAGGTCGATATGCCCATCAGCTTTCTGGTTAAGATCGGCGAGGTATTTCATGTGGATATGACAGAGCTCCTGACCGGTGAGGCGCCGCGCCTCAACGTGCTCAGCGTCACGCGCGCGGGCAGGGGACAGGAGGAAACCAGCTGTCATGATCAGTATGTCTACCGCAACCTGGCCTATAATTTCGTTGGCCGCAAGATCGAGCCGATGTATGTGGTCGTGGACCCGGAGGACAACAAGACATTGACCCCCAACAGCCACGACGGACAGGAGTTTGACTACATCCTCTCCGGCACCATGCACATCGTGATCGGCAAAAACGACGTGGTCCTGCATCCCGGCGACAGCGTGTACTATGATTCGCGCACGCCGCATGCCATGGAGGCCGTCGGCGGCGAGGCGGTGCATTTTCTGGCCATCGTGATCCCGTAAGCGTCCGGGCGATCGCATCCCCCCGTTCCGAAGGAGTTTGAAACCGTATGCTGGCTGACCGATATATTCGTACCGACCTGACGTCTCAGGAGGATTTTGAAAAAAACTTTACCCTCAAGGTGCCCGAACATTTCCATTTCGCCTACGATGTGGTAGACGAATACGCGCGCATCTCGCCCGATAAGCGGGCGCTGATCTGGTGCGACCTCAAGGGGCATGAGCGCACCTTCACCTTTGGCGAAATCAGCCGCATGAGCAACCAGGCGGCCAATGTGTTCAAGGCGCACGGCCTCAAAAAGGGCGACCCCGTGATTCTGATGCTCAAGCGCCGCTGGCAGTTCTGGGTAGCGGCGGTGGGCCTGCTCAAGCTGGGCTGCGTGCTGATTCCCGCCACGGCGCAGCTGCAAAAGAAGGACATCGTCTACCGCGTTCAGGCTTCCAGCGCCCGCGCCATTCTGTGCGTGGAGGAGCCGGAGGTGCGCGAACACGTGCTGGCCTCCGCGCCGGAGTGCGATACGCTCACGGCGCTGTTCACGCTGGGCGACGAACCGGGCTTTTTGGATTTTGACGCGGAGATGGCCGCCGCCTCCGAGCAGTGGGACAAGCCCGCCGAGCTGCCGAAGAACGACGATATCATGCTCATCTACTTCACCAGCGGCACCACCGGCATGCCCAAGATGGCCGCGCACAGCTGGACCTACCCCATCGCGCAGACGGTGACGGCCTATTACTGGCACAACGTGGGAGACGACTCCATCCACATGGCCGTGGCCGATACCGGCTGGGCCAAGGCGGGCTGGGGCAAGCTCTATGGCCAGTGGATCTGCGGCGCCACGCTGTTTGTGTACGACTTTGACCGCTTCATCGCCGCCGACCTGCTCAAAATGCTCGAAAAGCACCGCGTGACCAGCTTTTGCGCCCCGCCCACGGTGTACCGCTTCCTCATCAAGGAGGACCTTTCGGGCTATGATCTGAGCGCCCTGAAATGGGCCAACTGCGCGGGCGAACCCCTCAACCCCGAAGTGTATGACCAGTTCCTCCGGCTCACGGGCGTGAAGATTCACGAGGGCTTCGGCCAGAGCGAGACCACGCCGCTGCTGATGACCAGCAAGTGGATGGAGCCCAAGACCGGCAGCACCGGCCGTCCCTCGCCCGCCTACGACATCGCTCTGGTGGACGAAAACGGCCAGGACGTGGACGACGGCGTGGAGGGCGAAATCGTCATCCGGCTGGACAAGGGCCATCCGGCGGGCCTGTTTCTGGGCTACTACCGCAATCAGGAGCAGACCGACGCAGTATTCTATAACGGTATGTACCACACCGGCGACATGGCCTGGCGCGATGTGGACGGCTACTATAACTTCATTGGCCGCAGCGACGACGTCATCAAGTCCAGCGGCTACCGCATCGGTCCCTTCGAGGTGGAGAGCGCGCTGCTCACCCACCCGGCGGTGCTGGAATGCGCGGTGACGGCCGTGCCGCACCCGGACCGCGGACAGGTGGTCAAGGCCACGGTGGTGCTGGTAAAAAACCGCGGCTACGAGCCCACCGACGCGCTCAAGAAGGAGCTGCAAAACCACGTCAAGCAGGTCACGGCGCCCTACAAATACCCCCGCATCGTGGAGTTTGTGGACGAGCTGCCCAAGACCGTCAGCGGCAAGATCCAGCGAAAACTCATCCGCCGCACGGACGCCGATACCGGCGCAGACCGCCTGATCGTGCGCCCCGCCACCCCCGACGACGCGGAAATGACGCTGGCCTATCTTGCGCAGATCGCGGGCGAATCGGACAACCTGTCCTTCGGCGCGGAGGGGCTGGACATGAACGTGGAGCAGGAGCGCGGCTACATCGAGGGCATCACCGGGCGCAGCCTGCTATTGCTGGGTTTCATTGGCGATGAGCTGGCCGCCATGGGTGCTCTCAAGTGCATGCGCCGCGAGCGCGCGCAGCACCGTGCGTCCCTGTCGGTTACGGTACGCAAGAAATACTGGCACCGCGGCATCGGCACGCAGATGGTGAACCACCTGATCGAGCACGCCAGGCAGGGCGGCATATCGGTCATCGAGCTGGAGGTGCGTTCGGATAACGTGAGCGCCATCTCGCTGTGCCAGAAGATGGGCTTTGAGCGCATCGGTGTGTATCCGAAGTTCTTCCGGATTAACGGACGGGATTATGACGCGGATCTGATGAACCTGTATCTGTAATGGAAGAGGCCAGACACAAAGAGGACGCACCGCTGAAAAGGGCGCGTCCTCCTTCTTTTTTGTTCGCTTCGGGCTTATGATTCCCGGCTCGCCGCCTCCAGCGCAGCCACCTCGTCCTGCGTCAGGCGGAAGGTGAGAGCGATGGCATTGGCCTCGGCCTGAGCGGGGCTTTTCATGCCCGCGATGACCGCGCTTTGGGGCAGATGGTCCAGAATCCAGCGCACCGCCACCGCTGCCACGGAGACGCCGTGCGCCTGCGCGATGGGGCGCATCACGTCCACAATGCGCAGGTTGCGGCGCAGCTTGTCGCCGTAGAAGTTGTCATAAACGGCGCGGCTGCGGCGGTCGTCCTTTTCAAAATGCACGTCTGCCCCGTATTTGCCGGTCAGGATGCCCTGTCCCAGACTGCCCCAGGTGAGCGGCGCGGCATCCAGCAGGCGCGCGGTTTCGAGCATGTCGGCCTCGTCGTCGCGGTGAGCCAGGCTGTAGTGATTCTGAAACGAAGCCACATGGTCCCGGTAGGGAATGAAGGCGGCGGCCTGCGCGGGGGTCACGTTGCTCAGCCCGACCGCGCGGATGCGTCCGGCACGCTTGTGCCTGAGCAGCGCCTCCATCATTTCATCGACGGGGGTCACGCCGTCCAGATAATGCACCTGATAAAGATCGATATAGTCCGTGTTCAGGCGTTTCAGGCTCGCGGCCAGCGCCCGGTCGATATAGGCGGGGCTGTTGTCATAAAAGGTGCGGCCGTTTTCCACGCGCACCCCAAACTTGCTGGCGATGACCACACGATCGCGCACGTCGCGCAATGCCTGGCCGATGTTGCTCTCCGACCGGCCCAGGCCGTAGGTATCGGCGGTGTCAAAGAAGTTGACGCCGCATTCAAAGGCGCGGCGAAGCGCCCCCTCGATCTGATCGTGGTCCACCTGCCCCCAGCCGTATTCCCCGGCGGGGCAGCCGCCTGCGCACAGGCGGGATACGGGCAGGTCAATGCCTTTCAAGCGAATGGTTTCCATGTGGTGCTCCTTTGGTTCACGGCCTGCGCAGGCCCTTTGGATAGTGATTCTTGAACTGCCCGCCGCTGGCCTTGCCAAAGCCCAGCACAAGGCCCTCATATACGGCCAGCGCCCAGCCGCTCATGTCCTCCGGCGCGGGAAGGGCCTCCCCGCTCTGGTAGCGCAGCGCCCCGGCGCGGTCCAGCGCAAGCACCGGCAGGCCGCAGGCGGGGGAAAGGCACATGGCCAGCGCGTGGTCCGGCGCAAAGATTTTGCCCTTCATCACGCCCAGCTGCACGCCCGCGCGCAGCACGCGAATCCCGTCCAGCGGCGGCAGATCGGGCGCGGAGAGCAGCGCGTCGCCCAGCTGCGCGTTGGCGGCCGGCAGGCCGCGAAGAGGCGCGGCAAAGGCCGAATAAGCGGCGCGCACGGCGGGCGCGGGCGGCGAGAGCCGCTCCGCCGCAGGCCTCATCAGGTCCGCCGCGGGCGCGTCTCCGGCGCGGCGCAGGCAGGCCACGAAATGTCCTTCGCCGCGCACGCAGTGGGGATAGAGGCGCAGCATGCCCTCCGGAGCGTCCAATGTACCATAGTCGCCCGACAGGGAAAAGGGCTGCGCCGAAAAGTCGGGATGCTCCCGGAGAAACCAGCGCACGGTTTCTTCGTTTTCCTCGGGGGAGAGGGTGCAGGTGCTGTACACCAGCCGTCCGCCGGGGCGCAGCATAGCGGCCGCACAGCCCAGGATACGCCGCTGCCGCTCGGCACAGCCCGCGGGAGAGGCGGGGTTCCATTCGGCGCGGGTTTCGGGGTGGCGGCGGAACATGCCTTCGCCGCTGCAGGGGGCGTCCACCAGCACGGCATCAAACAGGACGCCCCAGCGCGCGGCCAGCGCCTCCGGCTGGGCGCTCACCACCAGCGCGTTGGGTACGCCCATGCGCTCGATGTTGCGGCTCAGGATTTTTGCACGGGAAGGCACCGGTTCGTTGGATACCAGCAGCCCTTCGCCCGCCAGCGCCGCGGCGATTTGCGTGCTCTTGCCACCGGGCGCGGCGCACAGGTCCAAAACGCATTCGCCGGGCCGGGGCGAAAGCACGCTCACCGGGGCCATGGCGCTGGGTTCCTGCAGATAATATGCGCCCGCTTCATGCAGCGGATCGGTTCCGGCAGGGCTGTCGTTGCGCAGATAGCGCCCCAGCGCAGGGTACCACGGCACCGGTTCCTCCACGCCGCCTACGGCTTCCAGCGCCGCATCGGACACGGGCTTTTGCGGGTTCAGGCGCAGGCCGCGCAGACAGGGCATCTCCATTGCGGCGAAGTAGGCGTCCGCCTCTTCTCCCAGCTGCGCGCGCATGCGGGACACAAAGGCGGGCGGCAGCGCAGGGCTCATTCGCTGTCCACCAGCCAATCCGGCTTCATGATGGGTTCAAAGGCAAAGAACAGAGGCTTGAGCGCATCGGGCAAAGATTCCTTCAAATGCGCGCGCCCGGCGATCATGCTCACGGGGCGGTCCAGCTGCGCGGCGGCCTGCTTGAGCAGCTCCTGACCGGCGAGCAGCACCTCCGGGGTGGTGTGTTCCTGCAAATTGGCGTTGTTGACCAGGTGGTCGGGCGTCAGGCGCGCCTGCCGCTCGATCAGGCGGTACAGCCCGGTGATATCCTCCACCGACGAGCTGAAAGGACGGCAGGGGTTGACCACGTAGAGCACGTTCATCTCATCCCGCAGGGCACGCGTGTAGGGCGCATAGCGGCCCAGAGCGGTGGCTCCGGTATCGTCGCCGCCCACGTCGATCACCACATGCGCGTAGGGCTGCTCAAACACCGCCTGGATTTGAGCGGGCAGGGCCGGAATATCTACGGTGGACATGGCAAAGGAGGGCATGAATACCTCGATGCCCTCCGCCTCCAGCAGCGCGTGTTGCTCAGCGCTGCGAAAATAGGGGTTGACGATATCCAGGTCCACCAGCGCGATGCGGCCTTCCGGCTCACGCGCACGCTGCGTGCGCGCGATGGCAATGGCCAGCTCGGTTTTGCCGCTGCCGTAATTGCCCACCAGCACGGTGTAGCGTTTGTCCATGGGCAGCATTATTTCTCACCGCCTTGCTGATCTCTGGGCCGGGGATAGACGGGCTCATGAAACGCCTGCGTCACATCCACGGTGGATTGCAGGTCATGAATGGTGGGACGGTGATCCTCGTCGTCCACACCGACCAGATCGCGCGCCTTTTTGGCCAGCCGCCTGAGGGCGCTCCCGCCAGAGGTGGGCGCCTGGGCGCCTGCGCGCATGGTAAAGGGATGGAATACCGGCGGCTTCATGGCGGGCTGTGCCTCCGGCGTATCCACGTTTTCCTCCTCCGCGGAAGAAAGGGGCGTCGACTGCGTCAGGCCCAGACGTTCGCGGAACTCCGCCGCATCCAGGCCGGGATGTACCGGCCGCGATTCCGCAGCGGGCGGCGGGGCGGGTGGGGCAGGTGGCGGCGCGTACAGCTCTTCCGGGGGCCTGGGCGGAGCAAAACCCGCCTGCATGTCGCGGATGGACTGAATGGGTTCAGGCCGGGGCGCGCCAAAGGACGAATCCATTCCCTCGGCGGGGTTGTCCCACAGAGGGCGGACCAGCGCGTCTCCCTCCTCCCAGCGTTCCTCCGTTTCATCAAAGACGGGGTCCAGATCCTGCGGGGGCTGATAGGGCTGGGAATAGGGCGCATACAGCGGCCCCTGCTCCAGCGGCGCGTACTGCACGGTGGCCTGATTCATCGCGGGGGCCTGAGAGCCGGGCGCAAAATCCTGCGCGGGGGCATAGGCCCGCGTGGCGCCGAAGTCCTGGGGATACGCCTGATCGAAGGCGTCGGGTGCATGGGACGCAGAATCATCCGGAAAGGGAACCTCCTGCCCGTCGGGCGAAGCGGAAGGCTCCTCCTCCGGGGGGATGGCGTCCTCCTCCGGGTATACATCCCCGTGCCGGGCGGCACGCGCACGCTTGAGGCGGCCCAGCCTGGAAGACCACACGTAATACGGGCGCCAGCGGATCAGATAGACGATACGGTCGATCACAAAGCCGCCTGCGCAGAGAATCGGGACGATCACTTTCCAGTTGGCCGCGAGAAAACGGTAGAACAGACCTGCATCCTCGCTGGACAAAAGGCGCCACAGGTCGTTGACAAGCACGCGCATCCAGCTGAGCAGCAAGGTCAGAATCGCATTGGCAAAGCCGTTCATTCACCGGCTCCTTTCCATGGGCTATTTCACCGTCACCAAAACGGTGGAGGGCGTGGCGGTGAAGGTCATGCCGGTCATGTCGGTATCCTCCACATGCAGCTCCACGGGCAGTTCATAGGAGCCTGGCTCCAGACCCGATACGTCCACATAGGCCACCACGCTGGCAGCGCGCAGGCCGTCCATGATGAGCTGAGGCCCCCTGAGCACGATGCCGAGCGTCTTGAGGCTGAGGCTGACCGAAACATCGCCGGTCGCGCCGCGTGAAAACAGCTTGACACTTTCAAAGGTACGCGATACCATCACCGGCTCGATTTCCACAGTCAGGGTCACGGTGTCGGCGCTGAGGTAGACCGAATCGGCGGGCCATTGCGGCTCGACCTCTACGGAGAAGGTTTCGGTACGGCCGGTGATGTCCACCGGGTCGGAGATGGAGAGATCCTCCAGCAGGTCCAGCGTGGACTGCGGTCCCGCGATGACCACGGTGGAAGGGGTGACGGTGACGCCCGCCACACGGTAGCCATCAGCGGGCTTCCCTTCCGTGAGTCCCTCGCTGGACAGACTCACCGTGCGGGTGGGGTAGAGGTCCTGTTCCACGGTGATGGTGCGCAGCACCACATCCGCGCTGGTGACTTCCAGCAGATCGCTTTCCACGGGGTCGCCGTCAGCATTGACAAACCGCATGGGAAGCGCCGTGCGCACCGTGCCGGCCTTCGCGGCCAGGCGGGAAACATCGAAGTCCACATAAACACGCGAAATCTGGTCCACCAGGCTTTTGGGGCCGCTGAGGGTGACGGCGGAGGGGTCCAGCGAAATCGGAGTGCCGTAGAACCCTTCCGGATACTCGCCGATGATGTTGACGGATACGGGGACGCGATAGTTGGTCACAAACTGATCCACCACCACGGTGATGGTTTCCGGCGATATGCCCCGCACGGTGCCATAGGTGGAGGTGGAGGTGGTATTGATGCGCAGGGTCTGTTCGCCGGCCTCGGTGATGCGCGTAAGGTCCACGCGGGGGTTGTAGTTGGAGGCGGTCACGGTGTTGTATTCGCGCTGGGGCACGTCCACGCGCAGGCGCGCGGTCAGGTTTTCATCCTCCAGGCCGGAGAGGACGATCAGCCCGCTGTTGCGGCGGAGCGTGTCGGCCCCCACCACGCTGACCGTAACATCGGTGAATACGCGCTCGCGCGTGAGGGTGGGGTCTTGGGTAATCAGCCCTGCCCACAGGCACAGCGCCAGAAACAGCGCCAGCAGCTTCCAGGGCCAGTTGTGATAAATCAGGCGCCAAAGGCGCTGCGGAGCGCCCTTGAGCGCCTTGCGCAGGCTGGGACGCGGCTGCTCGGCAGCCTTTTTGGGCTCGGCGTTCATTCGGCGCCTCCTTTCCGGCGCTTGGTTTTTTCCATTAAGGTGGACCATAGCCCCGTTTCTTTCTGATGATAGATGGACAAAAGCAGATTCTCCAGCGCCGCGCGGTCCAGATGGCGGGTCAGCCGCCCGTTGCGCGCCACGGAGATGGTGCCGGTTTCCTCGCTGACAATAAGAGAAATAGCGTCCGTCGTTTCGGTCACGCCCAGGGCCGCACGGTGCCGGGTGCCCAGTTCACGGCTGATGCCCTTGCCGTCGCTGAGGCTCAGGATGCAGGCGGCCGCCATGATGCGCGGCCCGCGGATGACCACCGCGCCGTCGTGCAGGGGGGTATTGGGCTCGAAGATGTTTTCCAGAAGCGCGGCGGAGATCTGCGAGTTGAGCGAGGTACCGGTCTCAATGATGTCCTTGAGGCCGATGCGCTGTTCGATGACGATCAGCGCGCCCACGCGGCGGCGGCTGAGGGTGAGCAGGCAGCTGGTGATCTCGTTGACGATGTGGCTGCTTTCCTCCAGATCGGCGGATACGGAGGTTTTGTGAATGGCCCCGCGTCCGAGCTGCTCCAGCGCCTTGCGCAGCTCCGGCTGAAACAGAATCACCAGCACCACAGCGCCGTTATTGACCACATTGAGCAGCACCCAGTTGAGCGCCGTCAGGCCCAGAAGATCGCTTACCCAGCTGGCCACCACCAGTGTGACCAGGCCCTTGAGAACGGCGCTGGCGCGCGTTTCCTTGGTGAGCATGAGCAGCTCATAGAGCAAAAAGGCCACGATGAGGATATCCAGCACGTCGGCGATGGTGGGGCGGTTGAACACGTTCCAAAGCACGGTCTGGATTTGTGCCCACAAGGTCTCCATCGGTTCCCCTCCCTGCCGCGATGAATGCGTATACTACCTCCTATTATACAACATGCTTCAAGCGGATTAAACCCCCTTCAGCCGTTTTTTTACCCCGGTTACGGTTCGCGGGGCAGTTGTTACAAAACGCTGCCGGAGCGTTTGTACAAAGGAGCGGTTTTATGCTATACTATGCCATAAGCGGGCGGAGGAGGGGGCTGTATGGCTGGAGAGCATGCCGGGCACAGGCAGCGGATGAGGGAGCGGTTCCTCACCGGAGGGCTGGAGGGCTTCGCAGACCACGAGGTGCTGGAGCTGATGCTGTTTTACGCCATTCCCCAGCGCAACGTAAATCCCCTGGCGCATCGTCTGTTGGACCGGTTCGGAACCCTGCATGCCGTGCTGGAAGCGCCCGTGGAAGAGCTGATGAAGGTCGAAGGCGTGGGCCAGTACGCGGCGCTGCTGCTCAGCCTTTTCAGCCATGCCGCCCGGCGGCTGGAGATGAGCCGGGAGAATACCGGCAAGCTGATCTGCAACCGCGGAATGGCGGAAAAGCACGCCGTGCGGCTTTTGCAGGGCCTGCGGACGGAACACTTTTACGCCGTTTGCCTCGATGGCAGGATGCAGCTGATCGCGGATGAGCTCATCGCGCGCGGGTCCATCGACGAGGTGCAGGCGTATCCGCGCGTGGTGGCGGAGGCGGTGCTCAGGCACAATGCGCACTCCGTGGTCCTGTGCCACAATCATCCGGGAGGATCGCCCGTGCCGTCGCACCAGGATGTGGAGGTCACCCGCCAGCTGGCGGCGCTGCTGAGCTCACTGGGCGTGGCGATGGCGGACCACATCATCGTATCCGGCAGGGAGGCGCTGAGCATGGCCGGCTGCGGGCTGATTACGCGCGAGAGGCGCGAGGACAGGCTGCTCACCCGCGTGGCCAATTCGGACGGCGAAACGCTTATCCGGGCCGAACTGATGAAAAAACGAAAGGAAAAGCAAACATAACGCATGGAGAACACAGGGAAAAAATGCCGCTGGGCGGTCAAGGCGCTGCTGGCGCTTGTGTGGCTGGTTGTGGCCGGCGTGGTGTGCTATGCCGCGCTGATCGGTCTGGTGTATTATTGGGAGGTCAACGTGCCTGAGCCTACGGATTACGACAGCATCATCGTGCTGGGCGCGCAGGTGCTGCCATCGGGCGAACCGTCCGTGCAGCTGCGCTGGCGGCTGGATAAGGCCAAGGAATACTATGAAAAGCATCCCTGCTACATGGTCGTCACCGGCGGGCAGGGCGGACAGGAACCCGCCCCGGAGGGGGATGTGATGCGGGCTGTGCTCATCGCGGAGGGCCTGAGCGAGGAACATGTCATCAGCGACCCGCACAGCGCGGACACGAAGGAAAACATCCGAAACGCATGGGCCATCCTGCAGGAAAAGGGATGCCAGAAACCGCTGATCGTCACCAGCGATTATCATCTGCCGCGCGCGCTGGCCATCGCGCGCGACGCGGGGCTTGAGGCGCAGGGCGCGGGCAGCCCGTGCCGTCCGGAATGGAACTACTGGCTCAAAAATCATATGCGCGAGGCGTTGGCATGGGTGAAATACTGGGGCGTGAAATACCTGGGGCTGAAGCTGTAAACCTGGATGCGTGGGAGGCGGAACTGGCGCGGCACCTGGATGGTCTGGGCGCAGACGCCGCCGCGCCGGCGCGCCTTGCCCGCTATCACCGGCTGCTGTGTGAGTGGAACGCTCGCATGAACCTGACCGGCGATACGGACTTTGCGGTGGCGCTCTACCGGCATTATCTGGATTCGCTGGCACCCCTGCGGCTGGAGGGGCTGTTTGCGCATGGCGCGCGGGTGATTGACGTAGGGAGCGGCGCGGGCTTTCCCGGCTTGCCGCTGGCCATCGCCCGGCCGGACCTGCAGGTGACGCTGCTGGATGCGCTTCAGAAGCGGATTTCCTTCCTCGCGGCCGTGGTGGAGGAACTGGGACTGACCCATGTACGCCTGGTGCATGCACGGGCCGAGGACGGCGCGCGCAATCCGGAACACCGCGAGCGCTACGACTTGGCCGTGGCGCGGGCGGTGGCTCCGCTGCCGGTGCTGTGCGAGCTGATGCTGCCCTTTGTGGCGGTGGGCGGGCGCATGCTCTGCTACAAGGGTCCCGCCGCGCAGGACGAGCTGGAGGCGGGCGGCCGGGCCGCCCGGATGCTGGGCGGCGGCGCGCTGGAGGTGCTGCCGGCAGACGTTCCGGGGCAGCCGGACTGGCGGCACATCATCGTCGCCTGCCGCAAGAAGGAAAAAACCGTTCGACAATATCCCCGAAAAGCCGGCACACCCGGCCGTGCTCCGCTGGGAATGGGGAATACAAAAAAATAGAATTCGTCAAAAACCGACATGCGGCGCGCTCTTTTTCGGGCGCGCCGCGCTTTTGCTGTCGAACGGTTCCCCTGCTGCTCCGGCAGGAAAGCGGCGGGCTGGGGAGGAATGACATAGACATGGGCGCGCCCGTGAGGCCCCGCATGTCAAGGGGGAGGGCATGTGCGGCCTCTGGGCGCGTCCGATCCGTTGAGCAAAGGAGGCCGTTACATGCAAGCGGCGGCCAATCAGGTACGATGGGTACCCATCGGTGAGATCGCGGAACCCTGGGAAGAAAGCGCGGAAGGCGAGCCCGACGGCGCGGTGGTATTGTCCCAGCGCCCGGATGGGCGCTATACGTTGGTGAGCGGACTCAACACCCTGCGGCGCATGCGGGATGCGGGTCAGGTCTGTGTGGATGCGGTTACCTGCCCCGCGGAATGTATGGAAAGGCGCGTGGCGCGGCTTTTGGACCAGCTGATGCGCGGCCGTCTGCATTATCTGGACGAGGCGGAGGAATACCGGGCGCTTCTGGCCGCGGGGATGGACCCCAAGGAGTTGGCCGCGCGCATCGGGCGCACGCCCGCCACCATTCGCAAAAAGCTGCGTCTTTTGAACCTGGGCGACGAGGCGATGGGGCTGCTGCGCGAGCATGGCCTGTGCGAAGGCTATGCCCAGGCACTTTTGCGCGTGCCGGGCATCCAGGGGCGCCTGCGCGTGCTCAGGCATGTGATCGAGGAAAAGCTGAGCGTGCCGGATACGGAACGGCTGGTCAGCGACGTGCTGGCGCGCATGCCCGTTCCTCTGGCGGGCGGACGGCATATGAAGCCCCTGATCCGCGATTATCGCCTGTACGTCAACGCGATTCGCGGTGTGGTGGAGCAGATGCGCGATGCGGGGCTGGACGCCCGCATGCAGGTGAACGTGGGGCAGCGGGTGGCTGAGGTTCGTATCGACATGCCCATGCAGACCGCTGCCAGACTGGGCAGAAGGTAACGGACGCCTGGAAGCAGGCAGCCGTTTTTCACAATCGGGCCCGCCGCCTATCGAGCGGCGGGCCCGATTGGTTTGCTTTGCAAGAGGATGGGGGAAGAGCCCTTCCGAATATGAACTTATGTAGCTTCTACGCTGTGCACAGGATGAAAGGAAGACGCGACAGAGCTTCGGTTGAAATGATGGGTTATGACCCCGCCTCCAAGGCCGAGAGGCAGCTTTCCAGCGTGCTTTCCCCGGCAAGATAGGCCATCGCTGCCTCCACCAGGGCCTGAAACGCGTCATCGTGCGCCCGGCTTTCGCACAGCAGGGGATGCAGCTGCAGGTCCAGCCAGGGAAGCACCTGCGTGCGATAGAGGTCCAGTCCCTCCTGCGTGACTTCATAGTTGGCGGGATGGTCCACATTGGTTCCCGTTGTTTCGGCCAGATGGGCCAGTTCAGGGTACAGTGCCGCAACGGCGCTGTCAGGCGAGAGCAGCGCGGCGTGTGTGGGCAGGCGGGTTACGGCGGCATGCTCCAGAAAGGCGAGGGCCGCCTCCCGGTTCGGGCTGTTGGGGTTGAGCACGTAGACTCGCAGCTCCGTGGGCACGCGCTGCGGCGCATTTGTACTCACGGATGGGCGCGGCACGGGATGCCTGGCCGGTGCTGTGTCGCCGGGAATGTGGCCGCGCAGATTGAGGCTGTATTCCGTCTCCAGCCCGCCGCCGTCTCCGGCGGGCGCATCCAGCGGCAGGTTCGCCGCCTTGAGCGCCTCCAGCGCCGGGGCGAGCGCCTCGGACGGCAGGTCGCCTTCCTCCATCAGCAACTGGGTGAGCAGGTAGCGCACATATTGCTCCTGCGTCCACGGCATGAGGTGGGAAGCGGCCAGCTCCGCAAAGGTAGGGGGCGGAGGTTTCGCGCCCTCTGCGGCCTGCCAGGCCATCACCGCTGGCGCCCCCGCACAGGCCAGTAGCTGTCCGTCCCACACCAGCACGTTACGGAATATGGGGGCCATGCCCACGGCTTCGGCCAGCAGCGCGTCCGACCCGATGGCGGGGAAGAAGCCCTCCCGGAGCAGGCCGAGCAGCTCGCCATCCAGCCGCAGGTAAAACAGGTCGGTTGTGTCGCCTGCACGGATGGCCTCGACTGCGTCGCGGGCACAGAAGTGGTTTGTTTCAGTGCGGCGGGAGATGACCGTGCCGGGGTACGCCTGCTGGAAGCTGTGGTCCAGATTCATTTCCAGCGAGGGCAGGCCGCGTATGGTGAGCAGGGTCTGGGCTTCTTCCGGCCCGTCGAGCGCAATCAGGCGGATGCCCTCCACGCCAGCGGCCACATACCAGTCACCCAGCACGCCCCGGAAGCTGACCACCGCGGGCAAAGCGCAGGCACGGATAGACTGCCAGTCCGTGCCGTCCCAGCGGGCGAGCATGCCGTCCACCATGGCATAGAACGTGCCACGCTCCTGCGCCCAGCAGATGCCGCGCAGGTCCGCGGGGGTGCCCAGGGCCTCCTGTACCTCGCCGGTGGCTGCGTCGAGCAGGACGGCCTGGTTGCCGCCCTCCGCACCCCGAATACCCAGCAACAGGCCATCCCGGTAGGACGATAAGTGCACATATCCCTCAAGCGCCAGCGCCTGCGCGCTGCCGTCTGCAATGTCCGCGCGCACAAGGTACATCGTGCTACTGGTCGTGTCGCCGCAGACGAGGTACAGCGCCCCGTCCTGCCAGAACAGCGCACGTATGTTTTGCGCCAGCGCATCCAGAGGCGTACCCGCATAGTTCAGTACCGGCGCGAGATCCTCACCGGTCCAGCGCCAGATCTTTTTCGTCTCGTTATCCATGAGAAGAAGTGTTTCGCCCGTGTGCACAGGGCGCGTGCCCGGCGTGCTCAGACCGGCTTCACGCCATGATTTGCCTGAAATCAACACCTGAGGCGTCTCGTTCTCAGGCTGCCAGACCATGAGCGAAAAGCCATCGGAATAGTAAAGCCGTTGCCCGTCTGTAGTGCCGCTGTATACCGAGCCGTCCATCTCACGGCCGACGAAGCCCAGACCATGGAGCGCCGTCACGGCCAGCGCCGTGGCTGCTCCCAGCAGAAGTACGATTACGGCCACCAGCATAAGGGACGTTTTTCGTTTCACGGGACAGCCCTCCCTTGCTTTTTGCAAAATGGCGTGCACGGCTTCCTCCGACAGCCTGAGGCCGTCCACATGATGCTCGATGGCCTGACGGATCGCGTTATTCTTCATCGCCGTCACCTCCCGTCAGCGCGTCGCGGAGCACTGCTTCGGCCCGCTTGAGCCGATGATGCGCCGTGGAGCGGCTCAAGCCCAGCGCCGCGGCGGACTCCTCAAGTGTCATGTCCTGATAGTAGTAGAGGAGAAGGACCTGCCGGTACTTTTCCGGCAACCGCAAGATGTCCAGAAACAGAAGCCTTTCCTGGGGAGGCGCGCTCATGGCGGAGGGCGGCAGGTCATCCAGCACGCGCGTAAGGTCCACATGCCGGTGCCAGCGGCTGCGGTGAATATCGCGGCAGACGTTGAGGGCAATATGCATCAGCCACGTCTTTTCTCCACGGCCCTTGTAGCGGTCCATGAAGCGCCAGGCCCGCAGAAAGGTTTCCTGCGCAGCGTCTTCAGCCTCCCGCATATCCAGCAGCGTGAGATAGCACATCCGGAGCACAGCGTCTCCATAGCGGGCAACCCACTCTTCCAGACGCCGCTCACGCCCGTCTCCCTCCATGATGCGCACCCCCTTTCAATATCATAGACGGAGCAGGCCACCGCCTTTTTCCAATATTCATGAAAAAAGTCCCCGCATCTTTCGGCGCGGGACGCATATAGTGGAAATGAGCGAGGTGACGCCGCATGCCTGTAGAAAAATGCTATCCCTCCGGGAAAAACACGCCGCTGATGATCGCCGGTTACGCGCTGCTGGCGCTGGGCGTTCTGTTGCTGTTTTTATGCATTCCCTGCTGGGCGTGGCTGGCGCTGCTGGGGCTGGGGCTGATCGTTGCGGGAGCGCTGCTTTTGCGGCTTAGCAAGGCTTGGAGGTGAGAAACTTGTCTGTCAGGATGATCTGCGTGCGTGCGCCAAGGTTCTTAAGCGGATTCTTTCGGCTGTTTCTGCGCAGGCGCGCCTAACCGGCGCAGCGGGCGACACCCCGGAAGCGTGGGTGCGCCCTGTGAAATGACCGGCATATCCCCCATGGCGTTGCCAACCAGCGGCGCGCGCCCTTCCGGGCGGTCCAACGGGGCCGGGGAAGGGTGCGCGCCGCTTTGCGCATGTCAGGGCCTGCGTGCGTCGATGGCGACAAGCCAGGGCATGCCGGTCTGGCCGTCCGAATCCTGCCAGGCGGTGGCGACCAGCCAGGCGGGGAAAAAGGTCACACCGTCAGCGGTGTGATAGGCGGGGCGGATGTCCAGCACCACGGGCCAGTGGGCGGGCAGGGCGCGCCCGCGCTCATCCTCGCGGGGAACGGGCTGGATGCAGTCAAACTGCCGTGCCAGGTCCTCAAGCGCCTCCAGCGGCGTTTTTACCGCGCCGGCATAAGGCGCGGCACTCACCTCGCGCGGGGCATAGGACAAGGTGAAATCACGCATCTCGCCGCTATCGCCCACATAGAGGTTGGCCACGCAGCTGTGGCCAACCCCGTCCGCCCCCGTCCAGGTGCAGGGGGATACGGGCAGGCCGCGCAAGGAGAAGGCAAGCTGTACCCAGGTGTAATCCACCCGGGGGGTAAACCATTCGGCCAGACTGCGCCGCACGAAGGCCTCCCGCGCTTCGGGGGCCTCGTTCAGAGCGTAGAGCCGCGCCTCGTCCTCCGGGCGGAGAAGATGGATCACGTGCCCCTCGCTCAGGCCACAGTCCAAAAGGAAGCTCAGCGCCGTGGCGCGAGCCCGCTCACGCGCGCCGTCTGCGTCCGTGCCGCTTGCGGCGGGGGAGAGGGGAGCGGCGCTTCCGGCCGCAAAGGCGGGGCCAAAGCGTTTCAGCGCTCCGTCGCTCCAGTCCGCGCCGGTCGCGCGCATGGCTTCGCCCACGGCGGTTTCGTCCGGCACGATCCATTCGGTGGTCAGAACGGCCAGCTGCTCAGGCGTAAACTCCGGGGGTACGGGGCAGTCCACACGCAGGGCCAACGCTGTTTCGCCGCTTTCCCCGCTCACGCCCACGATGTCGCCCCGAAGCCGCCCGCCACTCGCGGTTACGCCCGACGCATCGCGCGCCTTTGCGGCATCCGCTGCGCAGGGCAGCAGCAGACACAACACCAGCAGATAAGTCCAGGCGCGCTTCATGGGTCCATCTCCTCCTTTTCAGCTTCGGTGGGGGCCGGTGCGGCGAGCAGCGCGCTTTCGATAGCCACACGGGCCTGAGTGGGATCGTAGACGGTCCATTCCAGACGCAGGGAAATCGCGTCTCCATCCGTGAGGACGGGCAGGTCGGAAGCGGTGATGAAGTCCGCGGGCAGCTGCAGGGCCAGCAGCACGCCATCCCCATCCGGCTGACAGGCAACGGACAGGCCGGTATCCGGCCAGCCGTCCACGCCGCCGGAACGGGTATAGCAGGCGAAGCCGTCCTCCAAAAGCACCGGGCCGGATGCATCCTGCTCGTCCGGGAGGAGGATGCCGTCCTCCTCCGTCAGCCCGACGGTCAGCGGCTGTCCGTCTCTCGCCGCCACGCGGAGGGCCAGCGTGAGCCGTCCTTCGATCCACGCCGCGTCCAGCGCGGAGACCTCCGTGAGCCGCAGGCCCGAAGCGTCCGTTACGTCAAGAGGCCGCACGCTGAGCGTCGGCCGGACACGCTCGCGGTTGTGAAACAGCCGGTACGGGTTTGTTTCCCAAAAGGACAAAAGCCCCAGCTGCGCCGCTATCGCCGTGGCGCAGATCAGCAGCGCCGCGGCCAGCGCGGGGACAAGCCGCCGCCCCATGCGGCGACGGGGTGCCGGCGCGTCCGGCAGCGAGGAAAGCACCTGCGCAAGCCGGGCACCAGCTTCGGGCGGACGTTCCCGTGCGGCCAGCATGCGCATGGCGCGGTCAAATGCTCTGTCATCCATCGTCAAAGTCCCTCTTTCTCAAGGATCTCTCTCAGGCGGCGCCGCCCACGGCTCAGGCGCGAGGCGGCGGTGCCGCGTGGCACGCCCAGCACCGCGGCGATCTCCTCCAGCGGATAGTTTTCAAAATACATCAGTTCCAGCGGCACGCGCTCCTTTTCGTCAAGACGCATCAGAAGCGGCGTCAGCTCCGGGCCGCCGTCCGTGCCGGCAGGCGTATCGGGCCAGTCGCCGCGCAGCTCCACGCGGCCCCGGCGGCGCAGGATGTTGCGCGCTTCGTTGAGGCAGGCACGCATCAGCCACGCGTCGAACGCGTCCTCCCGCCGGAGCGAGGCGAGGCGGCGGTAGCAGTTGAGCACCGCCTGGGCGGCGGCGTCCTCGGCGTCGGCATGGCTGTGCGTAACGCACCGTGCCAGGCGCACCATGCCCGGCCACAGCGCCCGCACCCTCGCCTCGAAGCCGATCTTGTCCATGAGGCTGTCCTCCTTGCCGGTTGGTTCATTTGAAGGCCTTCACCTGATAGACGCGCGGCCGGACGGAAAGTTTGCAAAGTCAGGAAAAAAGGGCGGCCCCGGAAAAACGGGACCGCCGCAGCGTGTCAGAAAACCTGTTTCAGGAGGTTTGGAGGACCGAAGGCCAAAAGTTTATCGCCGGATCTGAATATCGCCTGGGGCCGCAGACCGAAATCCCGGCCGGGGCACGAATGAGGGGGACGAGCGGGGAGGGACGATGCTGCCTTGCCGGCAGCCGGTATCCAGCCCGGCAAGGCCTGCAAACCCATCCTGCACGTGTTGGCCTCAAAGGAGGGGGCGTCCTGTCAACCGTCCCCCAAAGCCCGGGCCTTCAGAAAAAACGGCTATTTGGCGCGAGGTTTGAAGGCCAGCGCGATCAGCGTTCCGAAGAATACCGCCGCCGCGATGCCGCCCGCCGTGGCGGACAGGCCGCCCGTGAACGCGCCGATAAGCCCGATTTCATCCACGGCGCCCATCACGCCCTGACACAGGGCATGTCCAAAGCCCGTAAGGGGTACGGTTGCGCCGGCACCGGCAAAATCCGCCAACGGGCCGTACACCCCGATGGCGCTGAGCAGCACCCCGGCGATGATATAGCACACCAAAATGCGGGCGGGCGTGAGCCGTGTGCGTAGCACCAGAAGCTCGCCCACGGCGCACAGCGCGCCGCCCACCAGAAAGACTTTCAGATACATCCAAAGCACCGACATGGATTTGCCTCCCGGTTTTTTTATAGCTTGGGGGACTCCAGCACGACAGCGTGGGCGATGCCGGGGATGGTTTCGCCCTGCTGGCTGCTGGTCACGCTCATCAGCGCGCCCGTGGCCATAAAGATGATGCGCTTGAGATCGCCCTGCTGGAGGGCGGGCAGAAGGCTGGCGCACAGCACCGAGGCGCTGCATCCGCAGCCGCTGCCTCCGGCATGCGCATCCTGCCGCTCGCGGTCGTAAATCATCAGGCCGCAATCGCGATGGATGCGCTCGTCCAGCGGCATGCGCTGCTCGCGCATGAGCTGCAACAGCAAATCACGCCCCACCTGCCCCAGATCGCCGGTGACGATGAGGTCGTAGTCCGCGGGCTGAGTATGGGTATCCGCCAGCAGGGCCAGCAAAGTGTCCGCCGCTGCCGGCGCCATGGCCGCGCCCATGTTGTTGGCATCGTTTACCCCAAGGTCGACCACGCGCCCCATGCATACGCGCGTGACACGTGCCTGCGGCGGGACGGGCGGCTGGAGGGTCAGCAGTACTGCGCCCGCGCCGGTCACAGTCCACTGTGCCGTCGGAGGACGTTGGGAGCCGAACTCCAGGGGATAGCGGTACTGCCGTTCCGCGGTGCAGAAATGGCTGCTGGCCGCGCAGACCACAGTGGAGGCGTGCTCGCCATCCAGGAGCATGCTGCCCAGGCACAGGCTTTCGGCCATGGTGGAACAGGCCCCGTACAGTCCGATGAAGGGAATGCCCAGCTCCCGCGCAGAAAAGGAAGCGGTGATGATCTGATTGAGCAGGTCGCCGCCAAGGAGAAACTGCACGTTTTCGGGCTTCAGCCCTCCCTTCTGGATGGCTTTGCGGATGGCGTCCAGGTAGAGGCGTTTTTCCGCCAGTTCGAAGGTGTCCTGGCCGTAGAGCTCGTCCTGGGCCACGTGGTCGAACAGGTTTCCCAGCGGCCCTTCGCCCTCCTTTTTGCCCACAAAGGCCGCCGACGCGCACACGGCAGGCCGGAGCGGGAGATCAATGGTTTGCAGGCCGGTGCGCTTGAGCGGCATGGCGTTTCCTCCCAACAATCTGACTATCGGAAAAACAGGGCGTAGATCACGCCCACCAGCACGGATGCGCCGATGCCGTATACCAGTACCGGACCGGCGATGGAAAACAGCTTGGCGCCCAGTCCCAGCACCAGCCCCTCGCGGCGGAATTCCAGCGCGGGCGACACCATGGCGTTGGCAAAGCCGGTGATGGGCACGAAGGACCCCGCGCCTGCGTATTTGCCCAGCTTGTCGAACACCCCCACCCCTGTGAGCAGCGCGGTGAGGAACACCAGCGTGATGCTGGTCAGGCTGGAGGCGGTGCGTGCGTTCATGTCCAGCCAATAGATGCCTGCATCCGCAATGGCCTGGCCCAGCACGCAGATCAGCCCTCCGACCCAGAAGGCGCGCCCGAGTCCCGCGCCCAGGGGCGACGGGGGAGAGAGCTGCTCGGTGAGCCAGGAATAGTGCTGGGGATTGGTATGAACGCGCTGTTTATCCATGCTGGCCGCCTCCCTGGGGAAGGATGGCAGGCCGCCCCTGCCCCACGGCGGGCGGGTCCCGGCGATAGATTTCCCGCTCGGTTGGCCGCGGTCCGTGGACCAGCGCGGACGGGGCAAAGGTAACGCGCTTGGCGCTCATTGAGATCCCTCCACTGGTTCATTTTCATATGCAGTATGCCGCATTGGATTCAAAAGCATGCATACCGCTTTTTTCGGCGGAAAACTTGCAATCCGTCTTGACAGAGGGCGGCGCGTTGGCTATACTAGAATAGTTGTTTTGTGGTATCCTGCGTGCTGCCAACGCTGCGCGCGACGCCATACATTGATTTCTGTAAGGAGTGTTTACTGATGTTCCGTACCTATCAGCCCAAAAAGCGCCAGCGCAGCAAGGTGCACGGCTTCCGTGCCCGTATGTCCACCAAGAACGGCCGCCGCGTGCTGGCCGCCCGCCGCCGCCGCGGCCGCAAGGTGCTCAGCGCCTGATCGTGCCTGACGGCATCATAAGCATGGTTCGGAAAAGCCCGCCCCATTTCTGATATCGGGTGAAGTGGGTACGGGCTTTTCCGATACCAACCAAAAGCGCGCAACCCGGAAAGGACGATGGCAAGGTCGTGCAAAGGCAGAACCGTTTGGGCCCCAACCGGCAGTTCAGCTATGTCTACCGCCGGGGCAAGCGGGTATCCACCAGGGATCTGACGCTGCTGTATGTGAAAAACAGGCAAAAGCGCGTGGGCTTTTCAGTGAGCAAAAAGGTGGGCGTGGCCGTGGTGCGCAACCGCACCAAACGCCGCCTGCGCGAATGCGTGCGCCCGCTCCTGGAATGCATGGACGGCGGGCTGTATGTGTTTGTAGCCCGGCCTTCCGCGGCGGAGCAGTCCTTTCAGCAGCTCAGCCGGCAGGTAAGTCAGCTGCTCACCCGTGCCGGCACGATTGCTGCGCCCGTGCACAACGCGCCATGAAAAACGTCCTGCTGACCCTCATCCGCTTCTACCGCACGCATATCAGCCCCCATACGCCGCCCGCGTGCCGCTTCCAGCCCACGTGCTCGCAGTACGCCTACACGGCCATCGAGCGCTTTGGCGCTTTGCGCGGAAGCTGGCTGGCGCTCAAGCGCCTGCTGCGGTGCAACCCGTTCTGCAGGGGCGGCTACGACCCCGTCCCCGACATCCCGGATACCACATTAAGGAGGGAATGACCCCCGATGAACGACTTTCTGGTCGCAATCCTCAATGGCATCAACTCCGTCATTCACAACTACGGCTGGAGCATGGTCGTCTTTACGCTTTTGATCAAGCTGATTCTGTTGCCGCTGGACTACAAGAGCCGCAAGAGCATGCGCCGCATGACCCGGCTGCAGCCGCAGGTGGCCAAGCTGCAAAAGAAGTACGCAAACGATAAGGAAAAGCTTAATCAGAAGACCGCCGAGCTCTACCGCCGTGAGGGCATCAACCCCATGAGCGGCTGCCTGCCGATGCTGGTATCGATGGTGATTCTGTTCATCATGTTCGCCGCCATGCGCACCGTCGCCAATACCGAGATGGCCAGCCAGGCCCTGGGCCTGCTCACCACCGGCACGCAGACCAACGAAAGCTGGCTGTGGATCAAAAACATCTGGATGCCGGACAGTCCCTTCAATCCCGTCATCGCCGACAGCGCCAACCTGCGCATCATCCCGGCCGACATCTGGGCGAAGGTTTTTGCTTCGCTTGATCCCGCATCCGTAACCGCGCTGGCGCAGTACGGCATCGACGCCGCAACCATCAGCGGCGAAACCGTCTTTGCCGCGCTGCAGACGCTGCCGGTCTATGCTCAGGAGACCCAGCTGTGGGCGACCATGCCGCAGCTGAATCTGCTGATCGTCAACCTCAGCATCTATGCGCACAACAACGGCTGGTTCATCCTGCCCATTCTGGCTGCCGTCACCCAGTACCTGATGACGCTCTCCCAGCCGCAGACCGCCGCCGATCCCAACAATCCCGCGGCCAGCACCAACAAGTTCATGAAGTATTTCTTCCCGCTCTTTTCGCTGTGGATCTGCTCCAGCTATAACGCGATCTTCGCCCTCTACTGGGTGGTCAGCAACGTGTTTGCGTGGGTGCAGGGCCTGGTGATGAACAAGATGTTTGAGAAGATGGACGAAAACCAGGTTGAGACCGCAGGGGAGGGAACGTTGAAATGAGGTCTGTGGAATCCAGCGCCAAAACCATGGAAGAGGCCGTTACCCAGGGCCTTGAAAAGCTGGGCGTCTCCTTTGCGGATGTCAAGATCGACATTCTGGATGAAGGCAGCAAGGGATTTCTGGGGATTCTGGGCGGCAAGCCCGTGGTAGTGCGCCTGACCGTGCGCGAGGATGTCGAAGAGGGCGAGGATTTGCTGTCGTCCGTCGCTCTGGAGGATGCCGTCAAGGAGCCGGAGCAAAAGCCCGCCCGCAAGCGCGCTTCCAGGTCCAAGGCTGAGAAGCCTGCGCAGGAAGCAAAACCCGAAAAAGCCGCTGCGCAGGAGAAGGTGCAGGAGGCGAATCCCCCCAAGGCCGAGAAACCGGCAAAGCCTGCGAAGGCCGAGAAGCCGCCCAGAGCGGAGAAGCCGGTCAAGGCGGAAAAGCCGGCCGCTCCCGCGGCGGAGGCAGCGCAGCCTCCCGCCGATAAGGAAGCACCAGAGGGCCGCGCCTTCACCTTCCTGACGGACGTGACCCGCCTGATGGGCGTGGAGGTCACCATCAATGCCCGCCGCGACGAGGAGGGCAATGTGCGCGTGGACATGTTCGGCGACACGTTGGGCATTTTGATCGGCCGCCGTGGCGAAACGCTGGATGCGCTGCAGTATTTGACCAGCCTGTATGTCAACAAGGGCGGAGAGGACTATATCCGCGTCACGCTGGACACCGAAAACTACCGCGCCAAGCGGGAGGAAGCGCTGCGCCGCCTCGCCAACCGCATGGCCAACCGCGCCATCAAGACGGGCCGCAAGGTGGTTATGGAGCCCATGAATCCCTATGAGCGCCGCATCCTGCACAGCGCCTTGCAGCAAAACGACGCCGTGACCACGCACAGCGAGGGGGAAGAGCCCAACCGTCACGTGGTCATCACCCTCAAGCAGCAGAACTGACGCCCCCCAGAGGGCCCGCAAAGCAGCCGTGGAGGCCGATCCACGGCTGCTTTTCTCGGGCGCTTTCGTCCTTGCATGCCTTGTGAGGAAACAAACGTTGTGATATAATACAAAATGAGCTTTCAGACAAATGTCGCCGGAGCGGCCGGCAGGGGGAGGCCGCTGCTTTGACAACCCGGAATGGAGGAACGTTCGCTATGGCAGGCTATGTATCCGAGGCGGTCATCAAGCGGTTGCCCGCCTATTACCGACATCTTAAGGAACTGGAAAAAGAGGGAATTCACCAGATTTCCTCCCAGGGGCTGGGCAATCGCATGCACCTGACAGCCTCCCAAATCCGACAGGACATCAACTGTTTCGGCGGATTTGGCCGCCAGGGATATGGCTATTCCGTCAGCGGCCTGCGCGAGCATATCGGCCATATTCTGGGAGTGGACCGCACCCACCGCATGATCATCGTGGGCGCGGGCAACATAGGCCGTGCAGTGGCGCTTTCGGATTCCTTCCCCGCCAACGGCTTTGAAACCGTGGCCATCTTCGACAACGACGCGGCCAAAATCGGCATGATCGTTGGCAGCCTCGTAGTGCAGGATGTGGAGGATCTGAAACGTTATCTGGATGAGAACACGGTGGATATCGCCGTGATCGCGGTGCCGGTTTCGCATGCGCAGCGAATGGTGGAGGTGCTTTGCGAGCGCGGGGTCAAGGGCTTCTGGAACTTTGCCCCGCTGGATTTGAAGGTGCCGGACGGAACGTCAGTGGTGAATGTGCATCTGGACGAAGGACTGGAGATATTGAGTTTCCGCATGCTCAGGGAATTGGCCTGAGCCGCGGCGGCGGGGAGGTTATCGGATGGCGTCAGGGCGCTATGATGCGGGAGGCCCGGGGCTGGCCCGGTCGGGGCCGAGCGTGAAGCGAGCGCGAAGGCTGGTTGTGGACGGGCGGGGAGAATTTGCCGCCCCCGCGCGGTTGGGCGCCGCGCAGTATCACAGCATGCTGGATGCCGCGCCTGAGACCGGGCCTGCCGCTTCATCCGCGCGAGACGCCTTTGTCTATGACGACGACCTCTCCTGGGAGCAGCCGCTGGAAACGGCGGCCGTAAAAAAGCCGGAGCCCAGGCCGGTCCACGCTGCGCCGGCCCCATCCCAGGGGCCGAAACGGGAGCGCAGTGAGGCGGGCGGAGGACAGCCCCCCAGAAAGCCCGGCGGCGGACGTCAGGGCGGGCGCAAAAAGCCGGACCATCCCGGCTGGCGCGCCTATGTGTGCGTAGCTGTGACGGCTTTGAGCGTGCTGGGCATACTGGTGCTGGCTGTTGTTATGATGCCGCAGATGGCGGGGTACTTCTGGAAGGATTTCGGAAATTACGCCTTTATCAACGGCGAGCTTCTGCGCTACGACCCCGAAGTGGTGGCGGCCTACAAGCAGTACCGTGACTACATGGACCGCGATGTGATTTATCCCGGCATTTTTGTCGATGGCATCCATGTAGGGGACCTGACCGTGGAGGAGGCACGCCAGCTGCTCACGGCCAACGGATCGGATGTGCCGAACGCCTTTTCCGTAACGGTGGCCATTGGCAACAAGACCTGGACGGTGGATTCCAGCAACGTGCCGGCCCAGCGGGACCTGGGAAACGTGCTGGAACGCGCCTACGCTATCGGCCGCACCAACACCACGGCCATTCAGAGCACGCTGCAGACGCCCTTCCGAGAGCGCACCAACCGCGCCGTAGCCCTGCGGGAAAGCGGAATTAACCTGACGACCACCGCCAGCTACGACCATGAGGCCGTGCGTGCGCTGGTGGCGGATATCGCGGCCTATGTGACGCGCGATCCGGTGGATGCGCAGATTCAGTCCTTCGACTATGCCACGCGCACGTTCAGCTTTACCGAATCGCAGCCCGGCGTCACGCTGGACCAGGACCTGCTCTATGAGCGGGTGACCGCCGCGCTGGACCGCTGGGAAAGCGGCGTGACGGTGACGGTGGACCCCATCGTGACCGAACCCGCCGTCACCAAGGATGAGCTGGTGGCCAGCTTCGGCCTGGTGGCGGCCTACACCACGGAAACCACCAACGACTCCAACCGCAATACCAATATCGACCTGGCCTGCCAGGCCATCAACGGCACGGCCCTCATGCCCGGAGAAACCTTCAGCTTCAACCAGGCCACCGGCCAGCGTACCACCGAAAAGGGGTACAAATCCGCCGGAGCCATCGCCGCAGGGCAGAGCATCGAGGAGGTGGGCGGCGGCATCTGTCAGGTGTCGTCCACGCTGTTCAACGCCGTGGCGCGCGCCAATCTGGAAATCGTCTCCCGCAGCCCGCACGCCTGGCCCAGCACCTACGTCAATATCGGTGAGGACGCGACCGTCAACTGGCCCAACCTGGATTTCCAGTTTAAAAACAATACCAAAAGTCCCATTTTTATCATTACATACTACAAGAACCGCCGCATGAGCGCGGAGATCTGGGGCATGTCATTGGGCGAGGGTGTGACGATCGACCTTCAGTCCACCATAATCAAAACCATTGATCCGCCCAGTGAAGTGAAGTACGAGCTCAATACCGATCTGCCCTACGGCACGGAAAAGACCACTGTCAAGGCCCGCACCGGCTATGTGGTGGAAACCGAAAAGGTGTGGTACAAGGACGGCCAGGAAACCAGCCGTGAATTGCTGCACACCAGTAACTACCGCGCCTATCAGCAGGTAATCGAATACAATTACTGAGCTTGGAGGAAATCAAAGCGGCGCCCGGTGATGCCGGGCGCCGCTTCTGTGTTTGTATGCCGGATCACTTACGGGGCAGGCAGATGAGCTCCTCCAGCATGCGGGCGCAAAGCTCCATGTCCTCGGCTGCGATGTGCTCGAAGGGGCCGTGGAAGGCAAAGCCGCCCGTGCACAGGTTGGGGCAGGGAAGCCCGCGATAGCACAGCTGTGCGCCGTCCGTGCCGCCGCGCACCGCCGCGTCAAAGGGCTCACAGCCCGCCGCGCGCATGGCGGCGCGCGCGTTTTCGATCAGGAAGGGATAGGGCGCGATCTTCTCTTTCATGTTGCGGTACTGGTCGCGCAGGGTCAGCGTGACGGCGCCTTCGCCCCAGCGCTCGTTCATCACCTTCGCGATATGGCGCAGCTGATCCCGGCGCGCCTCAAAACGCCCTGCGTCGTGGTCGCGCACGATATAGACCAGCCGCGCGTGCGCCACGCCGCCCTCCATCTCCTCCAGATGGAAGAAGCCCTCATAGCCCTCGGTGTGCCGCGGTGTTTCGGCGGAGGGCAGCATGGCGTTGTATTCCATGGCCAGCAGGCTTGCGTTCACCATGGTATCCTTGGCGCTGCCGGGATGCACGTTCACGCCGCGAAAGTCCAGGGTGGCTTCACAGGCGTTGAAGTTTTCATAGCTGAGCTCGCCTACTTCGCCCCCGTCCACGGTGTAGGCATAGGCGGCGCCGAAGCCCTCCACGTCGAAGCCCGCAATGCCCAGTCCCGTTTCCTCGTCAGGGGTGAAGGCCACGGCTACCGGCCCGTGGGGCCTGCCGGAGGCGATGACGCGTTCCAGCGCGGTCATGATCTCAGCCACGCCGGCCTTGTCGTCCGCGCCCAGCAGGGTGGAACCGTCGGTGGTGATGAGCGTTTTGCCCTTGAGGCCATTCAGGCTAGGAAAGCGTGCCGGCGAGAGCACCGCGCCCGTGGCGGAGAGCACGATGTCGCCGCCGTCATAGTCCGGGTGCAGCTGGGGCTTGACCCCCTCGCCGGGATAATCGGGCGCCGTGTCCATGTGGGCGATCAGGCCCAGACAGGGCTGCCCCTCCAGCCCCGGCGTGGCAGGCAGCGCGGCGTAGACGAAGCAGTTGTCCGTCACGCGCACGTTCGTGAGGCCCAGCACCGTCAGCTCGTCCGCCAGCAGGCGGGCCAGAGCAAACTGGCAGTCCGTGGAAGGGGTGGCGGTGGAATCGGGGTCCGACCGCGTGGGAATGGCGGCGTAGCGAAGGAAACGTTCTGTTGCGTTCATCGGTAGTTTCGTCCTTTCAAAAGCATGGGATTGAAAATCGCCCGCCCCGGAGGGCGGGCGGCAAATTCACTTAGTTCAGCGGCCGGATCAGAATGAAGGGGGTCAGCTCGTCGCCCTGACCGCTGGGGTTGTCCGCCATGGCATCCTGAATTTGCGCATCGGTGAGGGGAAAGTCCGGGCTTTTGCCCAGCTGGTCGCGCTGCAGGTCGTTGGCGTCCATCAGCACCACCGGGATGCCCGTGTCCTGATAGAGCTTTGCGCACAGCTCATCCGGATTGTCGGGGTTGATGAGGGCCATCTGGTGGTAGAGCTCGAAGCTGGAACGGGTATAGAAGCCGTCGATGCCGCCCACGCCCTTGCCGCACACCTTGTAAAACACGCCGTGCATGCCAAACAGCTTGGTCACCGCGCTGGCGGCGGCGGCCAGCAGCACGCGCGGCAGGCCGCACATGTCGATGACGAGCTGCAGCTTGTAGGGCTCATGCATGCCCACGCCCGTGTGGTTGATCCCCGCAAAGCGCCACAGGTGATTGGCCCACCAGCCGGGCTTGACCTCGTCGCGCGTCTTGACGGACTTGACGCACATGCACATGACCTTTGCACCGAAGCTGAGCACGTCGCCGGGCTGATAGAGCGGACGCACATACTGTTCCACCAGCGCGGCCTGATCTTCGCCCACCTTGACAAAGTGGGTCTGGATGGCGTAGCGGCTGTATTTGCGGCCGTCCTTGCCCTCGATTACGCCGCGGTCGAAGTAGGTCACGCCGTTTTCCTCGCGGCGCTGCTCCTCCAGGTTGCGGGATGGGATGATGCCCATGTCAATCGCCTCCAAATGCTGTTACATATCCTCAAAGAAAGGTTCGCCCGTTTCGGTGACCAATATGCCCATGTCGTTAAAATGCAGCGGCACAGGCTTGGCCATGATATATTTGAGAATGGCGTCAAAGCGCACGCTTTCGGTATAGGTCAGAAGCGTAAAGGCTACGCCGTGCTTTTTCGCGCGGCCCGTGCGGCCGATGCGGTGCAGGTAGTATTCGTTTTCATTGGGCAGGTCGTAGTTGATGACGGCCTCCACATCGTCCACGTCTATGCCGCGGGCGGCCACGTCGGTGGACAAAAGAATCTGGAACTTGCCCTTGCGGTAGGCCTGCATGACCTCGTTGCGGGCGGACTGGCGCATATCGCCGTGCAGGCAGTCGGCAGGATAGCCCGCGTCCTTGAGGCGCTTGCACAGGCGCTGGGTCATGTCCTTGGTATTGACAAAGACCATCACGCGCTGGTATACGTCACTGTCGAGCAGGTAGAGCAGATGCTCATATTTGTGCTCGCGTTCGGTGGCAATCACGTACTGGGTGATCTGCGGACGGTTTTCCTTGGTCGCGGGGATGACGATCTCCACCGGGTCCTGCTGGTACTTCCAGGCGATGGTCATCACGTCCTGGTTGGTGGTGGCGGAAAAGAGCACCAGCTGGCGCTCGATGGGCGTGGCCTCGATAATCTTGGTCACATCCTTGACAAAGCCCATGTTGAGCATTTCGTCGGCTTCGTCCAGCACCATGGTATGCACGCTGTCCAGACGGATGTTCCCGCGGTTCATGTGGTCCAGCAACCGTCCGGGCGTGGCCACCACGATCTGCGGGCACTGCTTGAGCTGGGAAAGCTGCTTGGTAATGGGCTGGCCGCCGTAGAGGCAGGCGATGCGCACGCCGGGAATGTAGCGCGCCAGCGCGCGGAGCTCGTCGGTGATCTGCAGGCTCAGCTCGCGCGTGGGGGCCAGCACCAGCTCCTGTACACGCTTGTCCTTGAGGCTGACATACTCCAGCATGGGAATGCCGAAGGCGCAGGTCTTGCCCGTTCCCGTGGGGGCGATGGCGATCAGGTCGCGCCCCTCCATCATCAGGGGAAGCGTTTTGGCCTGGACGGGGGTCATTTCGCTGAACCCCATTTTTTCGACCGCCTTGAGAATCTCGTCGCTGAGATCGGCGGCCTCGGAGAATTTGGTGATCTGTAGTCCTTCTGTTGGCAAAGCGGGCGCTCCTTACTTGTGTTGTTGCTGATCGAGGTAGATTTCTATAGCGCGGCTGAGCTGGTCGGGGCAGGAGGTGCCGCCGCGGCATTGAACGCCGCGCAGGCGGTTCATTACCTCGCGTGCATCCTGGCCTACCGCCAAGCGCGCCAGGCCGTCGGTATTGCCCCGGCAGCCGTTGGTGAAGCGGCAGGATGTGATCTTTCCGCCCTCGATTTCCAGGTCGATGGCGGTGGAACAGGTGCCATGGGTCTTATAATGCATCATGTGTGCGTCTCTCCTTCTGCGGTGGCTTACACAAAATAAGCCAATTTATTGCTTTCGACACAGCGCCCCGTTTTTCCTGCCGGATTTTTCACATCCGGCGGGCTTTCGCATAGGGTGACAGTAGCGCTTGAAACGAGGCGGGGAAGGGAGCGGTGCCATGAGCCTGATCATCGCGGACGCCCGGCTGGGCGTTTGGAAAGCCACGGACGAGGGCGGGCCGCTCACCGGGGTGGACTGCGCTTTGGAGGGACCCCGCCTGGCCTGTGCCGGCAGTGCGTGCGTGTGCGTGGGCGGAAACAGGGAATGCCTGTGCCTGACCTGCCACGGGCTGAGGGAAATCAGCCGGATGCCTGCTGCGCCGGGGCTGGCGGCGCTGTGCCTGTCGCCCTGTGGGCGGTATGTGTACCAGCTCAGCTCCGAAGCCGACAGCGTCCATACGCGCCTGACGGCCACCGGAGATCTGGTTTTTGCGGCTCCGGTGGGGGTGTTTCCCCGCGCCATGTGCCTGGACGCGTCCGGGCGTCTGCTGCTGGCCGCGGGCGGGGCGGTGGATGAAGCCTACCTGCTCACTGCGCCGGAATTGGTGCGCGAACGCACCATCCACACGCAAAGCCCGTGCTTTGCCGCAGGCTTCTGGCGCGGCGGACTGCTGCTAGTGTGCGCCGTGGAGGGAGAGGATATCCACACGGCGGTGTATACGCTGGCTCCGGGCACGCCGCGTCCACGCAAGCTGATCGACCTGCCGGGACAGCCGGGCGGGCTGTGCGTGTGTCCGGATGGCGTAGGCGCGCTCATCAGCACGCGCGACGGATTGATGAAACTGGACATTCCACAGGGACGGCTGCTCTGGAACCTGCCGGATCTGGCGCTGTGCGCCGGCCTGTGCTGCCGCGGCCCCATGGCGCTGGCAAGCGCGACGCTGGGCGGCCAGGTGCGGCTGCTTTCCCATTACAAGCCATGGCTTTCAAAAACCGTGTTTACGGGTACGGATGTTCATGCCTGCTTTTTGATGGCATAATCCGGGGGCGTTTGGCGCATCCTTGACACAGAAGCCCCGGCAAAGGCCGGGGTATGGGATGGAAGGAGGTTTTCTTGCTATGCTGGATAAGATCTCGCTGGTACTGGTGATCATCGGCGCCATCAACTGGGCGCTGATCGGCATCTTTCAATTCGATCTGGTGGCGTATCTCTTCGGCGGGCAGGCGGCGGTAGTCAGCCGTATCGTCTACACCCTGGTGGGTGCGGCCGGGCTGTGGTGCATCTCGCTGCTGTTTGGCGAGCGCGTATCCGCCAAGGAGTGATCCAGCCGGATCTGTTGAGAGGCCTGCAGCAGAAAGGCCCGGTTGGTCGGCTTGCCGCGTTCCGGGTCCACCGTGGCGCCGAAAAAGCGCTCGATGCCCCGCATGCTGCCTTGGGTGAACACGCTTTCCACCGCCACGCGCAGGCAGCGCTCCACGGCGGTGGGCGTGGTGCCAAAGGCGCGGGCGCACGAGCGGTAGAGCTGACCCATGGAGCGCTCCTCCAAAACCGGGGAAGGCGCCAGATGCTCAAGGAGCCACGCCGCATAGGCGCGGCCCTTGTAGCGACGGTCCATGGAAATGGCGCTTAAAAAGGTATCCACCGCCTGCGCGGTGCGCGGCGCCTGAGCCGCTGCCAGTTTTGGCAGCGGCTTTTGCGCCAGCGTTTCCAGCAGCGCGCACAGCTTTTCCGGCGTGGCGCAGATGGGCGCGACTGCGTCTGCCAGGGCCGGTCGGGAAGCGCACAGCTCCGGTTCGCACAAAAACAGCACCCGAGGCGGACAGGGGTGGTGAAGCGCCGCAAGCGCCTCCAGCACCTCAAAGCCGTCGAGTTCAGGCAGACAGGCGTGCAGGATAAGCAGGTCAAACCGCTCCCGCGAGAGCAGCTTCAAAGCCTGCGTACCGTTTGGCGCGATCAGCGCGTCAAAGCCCCGTATCTCCATGCCCGCCGCGATCCGGCGGGCCGTGCCTGGGCTGAGCACAGCAATCAAAAGCCGCATGAGCGCACCTCCTGTGTGTAAGGATACGCCCATGCGGCCCTCTCAACCTGCCGGGTATGACCGAAACCTTTGTCGAATCCTGTCAGCGCGCCTTCAAAAAGGCATACGCCTCGTTCACCGCGTCCACCGCGGCCTGGCTGGACAGCGTGGCGCCGGAGACGGCGTCGATATCCTGATTGAGCGTGAGCGGCGGCGTTTTGCCGATGAACTGCGAGGTAAACGCCTCCTCACGCACGCCGCTGCCCACGCCCACCGTTTCCAAAAAGCGCGCGCCGCCTACGTCGATATCGGAAATCGCGCCGCTGTCATCCAGCGTCAGGCGCACCAGCACGGGGCCGGCATAGCCGATGGCGCTGGCATTGGCGGTGCGGCCTGAGGCCGCGGGAGATGGGGTGGGCTGCGTTGCCTCCGGGGAAGCGCTGGCCGACGGTGACACGGTGACGACCGGGGGCTGAGTGGCGGCCGGCGGCTCGGCCGTGCCTGTGGTCATCACGATGGCAACCACGCCAACCGCCGCTACCAGTCCGGCGATGAGCCATCCGGCCCATTTTTTCTGATTCTCCATACGTAAGCTCCTCCTGCCTGATAGGTTCGCCCCTAGGTTGCGCCGCGCGGACCGGTCCTATACGGTGCAAAGAATGCCGCATCCTGCGGGATGTTTGACACGCTTCGCGCTTCAAACCGACACGGCGCGAAAACCACGCTGGCTATACTGGCTGTACACTGGCATGGGGAGGCGGCATATGGAGACTTCAACGGCCCGGCCGCAGGAGGCGGTCGAGCGCAGGGGAAAAGGCGTGCGTCGCGCGGGAAGGCGAATGATGGCGTTTGTGCGCGGCGCGGCGCGGCCTGTGGGACAGGCCATGATGGTCTTTCTGTTTACCTTTGTGCGGTGGTTTGGCATTCCGTCTCCCTTTGCGGCGGCGCTGCTGCTCGCACGGGCGGAAAAACCCACACCGCTGATGCTGGCGGGCGCGGGCGTATCGTTGGCGGTGAGAGCGCTGTGGGGCCTTGAACTGGATGTGTGGCAGTACGTGGGCATCGCCGGATTGTGGCTGGCGCTGCGCCGATGCCGGCCGAGGCCGGGCATTGAGACGGCGGCGCTGGGCGGCCTTGCGATGATGCCGCGGGTATTTGCGGCGCTGGCCGGTCAGGCGCCGCTGGATATTCTGCTCAGCCTTGCGGCGGTGCCGCTGGGCATGCTGGGTGCTGCGTTTTTTCGCAGCGCGATGGACGGCATGGCCTCCACCGGCGCGCCCACCTGCACGCGGGAGCGCGCCTGCGTGGCGGCGCTGGGATTGCTGCTGGTAGGCGGGACAGGCTATTTTTGGGTGGGATCGCTCAATCTGGGCCAGCTGACCGCCGTGTGGGTGACCGTGGCCTATGCCGCTGCCAACGGACCGGTATACGGCGTGGCCGCCGGGCTGCTGTGCGGGCTGTCGCTGGCGCTGGGCGGGCATGACGTGCGCATGGCGGCGACGCTGTCGGTCATGGGACTGCTGTGCGGGCTTCCGGCGGTAGAGCGGCGGCGCTGGCTGCTTCCGCCTGCCGCTGTGGCGGGATGGGCGGTTGGTTACTCCCTGACGCCGCTGAGTGGGCCGACGGTTCCCTTTTGGGCTGCGCTGGCCGGCGCGGCGGCCTATGCGCTGCTTCCCGGATGGATGCTGGAACGGGTACGCGCGCTGGCCCGGGGACCGGAGCCGGGCGTGAGAAGCATGGAAACGGCGTTTGTGTCCCAGCGCATCGAGCATATGCGCGACGCGCTGGAGCGGCTGGCCAAAGCCCTGCCCGACCCCGGAAGCCAGGCGATCACCAGCGGCGAGGAACTGGGCGAATTGCTCTGCGCCCGGTGCGCCAACCGCGAGCTTTGCTGGGGGAAGGGGCGCGTGCGGACCGAACGCCTGCTTGCGGACATGATGGATCGGGTGGAACGGGGCGAAGCGGTGGACGAGGACAACCTGCCCGCGCTGGCCGAACACGGCTGCCTGCGCGCCGAATCCATTGAAGAGGCGGCACAGGAGGCTCTGGCCGCGCTGAAACGGCGCGAGGCAGGCATCAGAAAAGCGCGCTACGAACGGGAACTGACGCTGACGCATCTGGCGGCGCTGTCGGGTACGCTGGGAGAGCTGAGCATGATGGCCGGGGGCGAAAGCCTCAACGACCTCAAGGCAGCTCACATCCTCAATCTGGCGCTGGAGGAGCTCAACGTGCCCGCACGGCTCAGCTATGCGCGGCGGGTGGACGGCCACCTGCAGGCGGCGCTGGAAACCGATGGCATGATGCCGGTGCAAAAGCCGCTGGAAATGCTCCTGCGCTATCTGGCCACGGAGGAAGATCTGCCGCTGTCCATCACGCGCGCGGCACGGGGACGTGTAGAGCTGGAGGAGATCCCGCTCTACAGCGCGTCGGTGGGGATGGCATCGGTGTGCGCGGGAGAGCGCGGAGAAGGGGACGGCGTATGCGGCGACGCATGCTCGGCCAAGCGCTGCGAGGGCGGACGGCTGCTTTTGATGCTGCTGGACGGCATGGGCCATGGCGAGGAGGCGCACCGGCAGAGCGAAAAGACCCTTGAGCTGCTCACCCTGCTGCTGGAGGCAGGGTATACGCGCCGTCAGGCCATCACAGCGGTGAATGGCATCATGCTTTCCATCCAGGAGGAGGAACGCTTTTCCACCGTGGATCTGGCCGATGTGGACCTGTGGACGGGCAACGTATATTCGGAAAAGCTGGGCGCGTGTGCCTCGTGGGTGGTGCGGGGCAGCCATATGAAAAAGGTGGAAGGCGCATCCCTGCCGCTGGGAATCGTGGAGGAAGCGGCGGCTACCTCCACGCAGTACCGCCTGCACAGCGGCGATATTCTCATTATGGTCAGCGACGGTGTGGCCGACGCCTTTGAAACGGACGAACAGTTCACCCAGGCCCTGAGCGAAAGCCTGTATATCCAGCCGCAGCGCATGGCCGACGCCTTGCTCCGAAACGCCCTGCTGGCCGGAGGCGGCACGCCGAGGGATGACATGAGCGTGATGGTGCTCCTGCTGCTGGACCGGCAGCAGGCCAAGGGATCATGAAAGGCGCGGCGATGCACCGCGCCTTTTTGCTTTTCAAAAAAAGCGGAGAGGCGTAACCGTCTCCCCACAGCGTGTCGAAAAAGTCCGGCTGCCCCGGCCTTTTCCGCCAAAGGCTTAAGAAATGTTTGCGCCGGGGCGCAAACTCCCCGCCCGCCCGGCAAAGCCGGGCGATACGATTTCATTTTGGAGGGCTGTGGCCCTCCAAACCTCCCCAAATGGGTTTTTGACAGTCTGCGCAGAGGCGTAACCGCCTCCCCATGTGCGTCCTCAGGAACCTGAGGCATTACGCCTCTTCCTGATAGGTGATTTCCAGATGATAATTCTCCCGCGCTGCGTCCTCAAATACGCGAAGCAGTTTGGGCAGGTAATCCACCATTTTTCCGCGCGGAGTTTTGGGATAGTGCACGTCGATATGCAGGGGCTCGCGCTCGCTGGCCAGCTCGTCATGAAGGGCGTCCAGGTTTGCGCCATAATAGAAGGGGAAATCCAGCGCCTCCTTAAGGTAGCGGTGGAGGGAAATCTTTTCCTCAAAGGGAGCCAGGTCCAGGGTTACATTGCGCATAAGTACCTCCTGTTGCATTTGACTCGTGCAGGGATGAAACGTGGCAGGGGGAACGGGGGGGGGGACGGGCGTTTGCGGCACTGCCGCTTTCAGTGCTTGAGCAAAATGGGGTTGGACCAGGCGCTCAGGCCCTGTGCGTCGATCAGCTGTATGCGAACGTAGCGCTCGCCGCGGTTGACGGTCAGATCATAGCTGGCAAAGACCAGATCCTTGCCGGTCTGGCAGCGGTTGCCCGTCCAGATCAGGTTGCTGTAGAAGATCACGGTATCCACGGGGGAGCAGGTGACATCAATGCGGCCGTCCTCAACCGAGATCTGCTCGAACCGCGGCCCCTGCGAGCAGTAGAAGCGGCCCCGGTCCAGCGCGTCGAAGAGGCTTTCCTGACTGAGATCCTCGGCCTGTACCATGGTAAAGGCCCGGCCCGCCTCGCCCTGATAGCGGTGTGAATCGTCCGAGGCGACGAAGCGGTACAGCACGCCGTGCGCCGCAGCCACATCCAGCACGCCTGAGGCATCGGCGCGGTCGCCATTCCAGGGGTAGGTGGACACGCTGTTGTAGATCTCCGCTGCGGTTACGTTCTGCAGGGCCGAAAGCGTGGCCACGGTATTGAGCGACCATGCCGGGTGCGCCACGATGGCGCGTCCCCCGCAGCGGCGGAACAGGTTGATGCATCGCTGGGGGCCCTCGGACAGATCATAGCCATTGAGGCGTTCGTCCATCCCCACGCCGATCAGATGCAGCACCTCGCCGGGCAGGGTGTAATCCATCTCCATGCCGCTGAGCAGCAGCATGCATCCCTCCAGATGCGTGGGCGCGGACAGGCGGCGGTGATCGGTCAGGGCCAGAAAATCATATCCCAGATCGCGGTAGAGGGCTACAACCTCGTCAGGACTGAGCTTTCCGTCGCTCACCGTGGTGTGACAGTGCAGATTTCCTTTGAAAAAAGGCAGCTTTGGATCAAAAAGGTCCATTTCAGCACGCACCCCCTTTCTCTCTTCAAAAAGCGCATGTAAGAATTATAGCCTGTACCGCATGGAAATGCAAGCGCCGCCTTGCAAACCGGCGCGCTGTGTGATACCATGTGGGCGAAACAAGCGCGAAAGGGGCTTTTTCTCATGAAAGCATTGTTTATTGGCGGCACGGGCACCATCAGCTCGGCCATTTCAGCGCTGTGCGTGCGCCGGGGATGGGATTTGACGCTGCTTAACCGCGGCAACGCAGACGCGCGTGTGCCCGAGAGAGCGCATCTCATCCATGTGGATATCCATGATGAGACGGCGGCGCGGGAGGCGCTGGAGGGGCAGACCTTCGATGTGGTGGCGGATTTCATCGCCTATACGCCCGACGACGTGGCGCGCGACATCCGCCTGTTTGCCGGCAGGACGGGACAGTACTTTTTCATCAGTTCGGCGTCGGCCTATCAAAAGCCGCTGTCCTCGCCGTGGATTACGGAAGGGACGCCGCTGTGCAACCCCTACTGGGAGTACAGCCGCCTAAAGGCCGCCTGCGAGGATGTGCTGATTCGCGCCTACCGTGAGCAGGGGTTTCCCATCACCATCATCCGGCCCAGCCACACCTATTGCCAGCGCAGCGTGCCCGTGGCGCTGCATGGGCCGGCGGGCAGCTTTCAGGTGCTGGAGCGGATGCGCGCGGGAAAGCCTGTCATCGTCCCGGGCGATGGCCTGACGCTGTGGACGCTGACCCACAGCGACGACTTTGCCGTGGCGTTCGTGGGCCTGATGGGCAACGTGCACGCCCTGGGCGAGGTATTCCACATCACCGGGGATGAAAGCCTGACCTGGAACCAGGTGTACAGCAGCATCGGGGCGGCGCTGGGGGTGGAGCCGCACCTTGTGCATATCGCCAGCGAAACGCTGGGGGCGCTGTGCCAGAGCTATGTGGGTTCGCTGCTGGGGGATAAGAGCAACACGGTGCTCTTCGACAACGCCAAAATCAAGCGCGCCGTGCCGGAATTTGTGGCGGCAAAGCGTTTTGATCAGGGGGTGCGCGAGGCCGTCGCGTATATCTACAGCCACCCGGAATGCCAGCGGCCCGACCCTGCCTTCGACGCCTGGTGCGATCAGGTGATTGAGGGGTATGAGCGCCTGACGGCGGCGCTGCCCAAATTTGAAATGTAAGGAGCTTTCCGTGAGCCAGTACATCGAGCCGGTCAAATCGGCGCTGGTGCTGTTTCCCTTTGTGGCGCTGGTGCTCACGCTGCCCTATATGCTGTTTCAATACCGCAGGTACGGGGCGGTGCTGCTTCTGCGCACGGCGATCGTGTATTCGTTTGTGCTGTACCTGATGTGCGCCTATTTTCTGGTGATCCTGCCTCTGCCGGATGTGGAAACGGTCGGCGGCCTGACCTCCGCGCGCGTGCAGCTGATTCCCTTCCGGGAGGTGGCGGACCTGCTGCACAACGCCGGCGTGGACCCGAGCCGGCCTGCCACGTGGTACCGCCTGGTGTGGAACCGGGATTTCTTCCAGATCGTGGCCAATGTGGCCATGTTTACGCCGCTGGGAATCTACCTGCGGTATTATTTCGGATGCAGCCTGAAAAAGACGCTGCTGTTTTCCCTTTTGCTCAGTCTGTTTTTTGAGCTGACGCAGCTTACGGGCCTTTACGGGTATTATCCGAGGCCCTATCGTCTGGCGGATGTGGACGACCTGATCACCAATACGTGTGGCGGGCTGCTGGGATACGCGCTGGCCCCACTGGCGATGCGGCTGCTGCCCTCGCGTGAGCAGATGGACGCGCGGGCCTACCGCAAGGGCGAACAGGTGAGCGTGACCCGCCGCTGCTTTGCGGCACTGGTGGACTTTGCGGTGATGCTGGTGGCTCTCGCGGCGCTGATGTGGCGGCTGCCCTCGGTGATGCCGTCCGGAGAAGACCCCGTGGCGATGGCGGCGTGGCTGTTTGGCTGCTATGCCGTTGGAATTGTGGGGTACTTTGTGCTTGGCACATGGCTGGGTGGCGGACGCACGGTGGGCAAGGTGCTTTTGCACCTGCGCCTGACGGACCTGCGAAGCGGCGGCCGTCCCAGACTGTGGCAGTGCGCGGTGCGCTATGGGGTTTTGTACCTGGTGGTGATGCCCACTCCCGCGTTTTTGCTGCTGGCCATCACCCTGGGAACAGAGGATGGGGAGATCGGCGTGTGGCTGGTGCTGGCCTGCATAGGGCTTCTGATGATATATATCCTGTTCTGGCTGCTGCTGGCCGTGCATGTGGTCACACACGACAACCAGCTGCTGCATGGCAAGCTGAGCATGACGCACAACGTCAGCACCCTCCGCCACCGGTATTTTGCCCGGTGGCATGGCGCCCGGCATGCGCATGATACCCCTATCCAGTAATTGAAAAAAGAAGCGCCGTGGGATGACAAAATCCCACGGCGCTTTGCATATCGCTTTATGCCTGCGCGTCGGGCAGGGGCAGGCGGGCTACGCCGCTGCGGACGGCTGCTTCGGCTACGGCGCGGGCCACGGCAGGCCCGACGCGCCGGTCAAACGCTTCGGGCAGAATGTAGCAGGGCGTGAGCTCCTCATCGGATACCAGAGAGGCGATGGCACGGGAAGCGGCCATCTTCATTTCGTCGTTGATGTCGCGCGCGCGCACATCCAGCGCCCCGCGGAAGATGCCGGGGAACGCCAGCACGTTGTTGATTTGGTTGTCGTAATCGCTGCGGCCGGTACCCACCACCGCCGCGCCGCCGCGCAGGGCTTCCTCCGGCATGATTTCAGGCACGGGATTTGCCATGGGGAATACGATGGGGTTGTGTGCCATCAGGCGGATCATATCGGCGGTAACAATGTTTGGCACGCTTACGCCGATGAACACGTCCGCGCCCGCCAGCGCTTCGTTGAGACCGCCATGCAGGTGGCGGCGGTTGGTGATGTGACTCAGTTCCTCCTGGGCGGGACTCATTTTGGCCCGGCCTTCCACCACGATGCCATGGCGGCCCAGCAGAATCAGATCCCCCACGCCGAAGTGCAGGAGATGATGCGCAATGGCCACCCCCGCCGAGCCCGCGCCATTGATTACGCAGGTTACATCCTCCATGCGCTTGCCCACGAGTTTCAGCGCGTTGATCAGTGCCGCAGCTACGACCACGGCGGTGCCGTGCTGGTCGTCGTGAAACACGGGAATGTCGCACAGCTCCTTGAGGCGGCGTTCGATTTCAAAGCAGCGGGGCGCACCGATATCCTCCAGATTGATGCCGCCGAAGCTGCCCGAAAGCAGATAGACCGTGCGCACGATCTCGTCCACGTCCTTGCTCTTGATGCAGAGAGGGAAGGCGTCTACCCCGGCAAACTCCTTGAACAGCACGCACTTGCCCTCCATCACGGGCATACCGGCCTCCGGGCCGATATCGCCCAAACCCAAAACGGCGGTACCATCGGTTACCACGGCCACCAGGTTGTGGCGGCGGGTGAGCTGGAAGGACTTTTCCGGGTCGTCGCGGATGGCCAGACAGGGCTGCGCCACCCCCGGCGTATAGGCCAGCGACAGGGCCTTTCGATCCTTCACATGCGCACGCGGCGCGATTTCCAGTTTGCCGGCCCATTCATAGTGCTTTTCCAGCGCTTCCTCCCAGATATCCATAGATGACCGCTCCTTGTTTTCGTGATCTTTCGGCTTATTGTAGCATGTTTCGCGCCGCGTGACAACGCGGGAGTTTCTGTTGACTTCGCTTCTTCGGCGGGGTATGATCTAGTCGGTTGTGTATGAAGAACACAAACAGAATCATGCTGCGTTGGAGGGAAAACCATATGAAAAAATTTTTTGAAGAATTCCGGCGCTTCTGCGTCAGGGGCAACGTTATGGAACTGGCTACCGGGGTAATGATCGGCGGAGCGTTTTCCAGCATTGTCAGTTCGCTCGTCAATGATATCCTGATGCCGCTGATCGGCTTGCTGACAGGAGGCGTAGACCTGAGCGGGCTGTTTGTGGCGCTGGATTTTCAAAGCTATCCCTCCATTGAGGCGGCGCAGGCGGCGGGCGTGGGCACGCTGAATTATGGAGCGTTTTTGCAGGCGGGGGTTAACTTTCTCATCATTGCGCTGTGCGTGTTTCTGGCGGTGAGGGCCATAAACCGCCTGGTGCCCAAACGTCAGCAGCCAAAGAAGGAAGAGCGCCTGTGTCCCTATTGCTGTGAGCCCATCCATGAGCAAGCTGTTAAATGCCGTTGGTGCGGCAGCAGCATTGAAGAAAGCGGGAAAGCGAGAGAGAGTGCAACTGTCGCTTGACAGATTGCAAGCCGGAGTTGCTTGCGCCGCAACCGCCCCTGGCGCTATGCTTGATGCCACGGCAGCAGCGAATGCCGCCGCGAAATCAGCAGGGAGGAACAGCATATGGGCTTTTCGGAAAGAGTAACCGCGCTTCGCAAACAGGCCGGATGGTCGCAGGAGGAACTGGCGCAGCGGCTGGACGTAAGCCGTCAGGCGGTGTCAAAATGGGAAAGTGGGCAGGCCATGCCGGACCTTGACCGCGTGGTGCGAATGTCGGAGCTGTTTGGCGTAAGCACGGACAGCCTGCTCAAGGATACCCCCGAGCCGGACAGGTCCGTGCAGGAGGCTGTGCGTGCCGTAACCATGGAGGAAGCCGAAGCCTTCCTTTCCTTAAAGGAAACGATGGCGGACCGCATTGCCTGGGCGGTGCTTGCCTGTGTGCTGGCGCCCATTCCGCTGCTTATGCTGAGTGCTCTGGCCGAGGCGGGCCGGCTCTCTGAAAATGTGGCAGGCGCGGTGGGAATCGCAGCGCTGCTTGTGCTGGCGGCGGGTGCGGTGGCAGTGTTCATGTCCTGCGGGACTGCTTCCGAACGCTACGAGTATCTGGAAAAAGAACCGATTCAGGCCGCACGCAGCGTGATCCAGATGGCCCGTGAACAGCAGGAAAGCAGCCGGGAGCGTTACGGGCGGTGGAACGTTGTGGGCGTGAGCCTGTGCATCCTGGCCGCCTTGCCGCTGCTCATTGCCGCCATGCTAAGTGAAAGCGCCGTGGCGGTGATCGCCGCCCTGTGCGTGACGCTGGCACTGGCAGGGCTTGGAACTACGTTTTTGATTCGCGTGGGCATCCGCTGGGAAAGCCTGCAAAAGCTGTTGGAGGAAGGCGATTACAGCCGGGAAGCCAAGCGCAGGCGGCACGGCCATGGCAGCCTAAGCGCTGCTTTCTGGCTTGGAACGGTGTCCATCTATCTGGCCTACAGCTTTATCACCGGCGACTGGCGGCGAAGCTGGATTGTGTGGCCCGTGGCGGGTGTACTCTATGCCGCGCTGGCCGCGGCGCTGTCCGGCAGGCGCGGGCGCTGAAGCGGCGTTTCCGCGCCTGCGGGGTGGGGATAGCCATGGGTCAGCCGTTGCGGGCCGGACTTGCCGGGCGCTGGAGCAGCGCCTGCGCCGCCTGCGCCGCCGCGCGCATGGCTGTGGGCAGGGGCAGGGCGCGAAGCTCCTCCTCCGAAACCATGCGGCCGCCGCAGGCGTCCAACGCCTGCGGCGAGGGCTCGTCCTCCAGAGAAAAATGCCATAGCTGCATCTCCCATACCCGATGGGTGAAGACATGACGCGCCCGCCCCAAATCCTCCGTGAACCGGCAGGGCAGGCCCGCTTCACGCAACAGGGCTTCGGCGCGCTCCGGGCGCGTTTCGTCCTCCAGCAGACAGAACACGTACAGGCCGC
>OKSB01000023.1_pt1 | contig 142085 bp, 138 predicted proteins | sample 1601171 | NCBI WGS metagenome assembly OKSB01 (sample SAMEA3541496, study PRJEB24748) | human gut metagenome | biome: human gut; feature: human-associated habitat; material: faeces | place: China | collected 2012 | reverse complement strand
ACGGCGATCTGTCGCAGGCGGAGCGCAACCGGATCATGACCCGGTTCAAGGCCGGTGAGATTGATGTGCTGGTGGCCACCGATGTTGCAGCCCGCGGCATTGATGTCTCCGATGTGGACGCGGTCATCAACTACGATGTGCCTGAGGAAAACGAGCATTACACCCACCGCATCGGCCGCACCGGACGCGCCCGCAAGCAGGGCGCAAGCTACCTTTTCTATACGAAGGAGGAGCAGAAGCGGGTCGAGCAGCTGCTGCGTCTGACCCGCAACACCGATGACTGCAAGAGCGTAATACGCGCCGAACGCATTCGGCACGGGGTATACCTCGGCCAGATCCTCGGCGGCGGCCCAGACATAGCCCTCCGGCAGGTCGCACGCCGGGGCGGTGCCGCGCCAGCCGCCCAGCTCCCAAATTTTGTGGGTAAACACATGCTTTGCAGGGGGCAATGCCTCGCCCAGCGCGGCCCGCACACCCAATGACGCCAGCACAGCGGTCAGCTCCTCGCGGGTCCAGACGCGGCCCGCTGGGTTGTGGGGATTGCACATCATGATCATCTTGGTGCGCTTATCGATCTGGGCTTCCAGGCGGTCACCACGTGGCAAACCCCGCCTGCTCCGTGCCCTTGAAGGACGCCAGATCGGCCTGAATCTGGTTGTAGAGGGCGGTGGTGTCGATTTTGCTGTTGATCGCCGCAACTATCCCGCACCGGCTCGTGTCCAGCCGGGTATCGGTGATGCGCTCCTGGGCGATGGCGGTGCTGTTGGCGGGGATGAGCACGTTGGCCAGCCCCAGCTCCCACACGGTGCCGTCGCGGGTGAGGGCGGGGGCCTGCGGCGCGGGCGAGGGCGTGCCCTGATGTACCTCAAGGTGGATGTCGCGTACCGGCTCGGCCACGTCCATGCGCAGTACCACGCTGTCGATGCGCGGGTACTGCACGTCCGCTGCAACCGTCAGCGTCTCAGGCACGATGGCAAAGCCGAACCGCCCGCCTATCACGCAGCTGCCCGCGCTCACCTCCACCTGCATGCCGGTTTTGGCCGTCACGGCAAACATGCCGCTGCCAAATACGCCGTTGGTCAGGAACGCCGCCAGCAGCCGTGCAAACTCCGCGCTGCCGCTGGCCCGGTCGTATTGAGGGATGCCGCTGGAATCGTATCCGATGATCTTGCTGTCAAAGGGTAGGGAAAACATGAGAATTAATGCACCTCCATTTGTGGTGAGTGGTTGAAAAAACGATCGCAGGGATGCGGGCAGTCCATGCGCCGCGATCCCCGATGGCGGCGAAGCGCCCCTCCGGCACCCGGTGGCGCCTGTGCGCAGCCGCCGGGCTATACCCCCGTCTTTGGGCTGTTGATCGTCGCCGTCTGCCAGTCGTTCCCTGGCATGAGGATGCGCACCCTTCTGGACGTGATCTGCGGCAGCTCGTACCCGCGGACGTCGCCCCGGCCATGCCGCGCCACGCGCTGGTAGACCGTGCTCGCGCTCTCGCCGAAGGTCAGGCTCACGCTGTGCTGCCCGGCCTTGAACACCTCGTTCACGCCCGTGATGCGCGCCGCAAAGCTCTTGCCCAGCCGGTGGCATACCACGTCGCACTTGTCGCCCAGGTCGTAGTCCTTCCGGTACAAAAGCCCGCTCTGGATCACTTCGATGTCGGCGCTCTGCACGATGGGATACTTTTTCAGCTCGTCGTGCGCCTTCTGGGTGCGCTCGGCTTCGGTCAGGTCGTCGTCCACGTTCATCATCAGCCAGCGGCGGCCCTCGGTCTGCCAGTTTTCGGTGTACACGTCGTGCCGGTAGGGATCGCCGATGGAGTCGCTGCCGTAGAACACCACGGCATGGTTCTTGTAGCCGCTTTCATCTTCGGTATAGGAAAACTGCGTTACGTGGTGGCTGTCGTCCGAAAACAGGGCAAAGGGGTTTGCCTCCTGCGCCTGCGTCCGGTCCGCCCCCTGCCAGATACGAAGCAGCACCTTCCCCGTGTCCGGGCCCAGCGCAAACCGCCAGCTCAATTCGAGGGTTTTCAGCGTGGAATAGAGACAGTCGGTGATGGTGTCATTCTGCCAGGACACGTCCACCTCGGTTTCGTCAAAGGCGGTCGCGTCCGGCTGCGGGGCGTACAGGTCCAGTGTGTACCACTGTCCCGGATGATTAAGAACGTGGTCAAGCAGCGCCGCCAGCGTGTACGTCCCCTTGATGTGCGGATAGGCATAGATGCGGTTGTACAGCGCCTCAAGAAATGACCCGCTCAGCTGCACAAACTCGCCCTGTGCCGTGCGCTCGTAGTCCACCTTTTCCACCATGCCCACCTCCGGGCGATCCGGCGTGTAGAGGAATTTCACGCGCGGGTCATAGTCCGCCGCCAGAATGCGCATGGAAAAGCTGCCCGGCTCGTAGTAACGCCGCTTCCATTGCAGGTTCAGGTACTGGAAATAGGTAAGGGTTTCGAGATTCTTGTCAAGACCGGCTATCTCCATACCTTACACCCCCAAATACCGAATCTGGAAATACACCCGCGCGCTGAGCTGGTCGGGGTTGGTGTCGGCGTCGAAGCCGATCACGCTGTAGCCGGGGTCCACGCGCATGCTGCCGAAGCTGCTCGCCTTGTCGATTTTGTTCAGCGCGTTCACCCCGTTGATGCGCACGATGCGTTTTTCGGTGTCAATGTCCACCACGTCGCCCGGATTCATGGTATACAGCACGCGCACGAAGGCGTCCCCGTGAATCAGTTTGGGGTTTTGCACCGTGCCCGGCCCCATGGCGGTAAACACGCCGCGCACCCAGGTGGGGGCGCTTCCCCGGTTGTGGATGACCACGGTTTTGTCGTAGTTGTACACGCCGAACAGCATGCCCGTGGAGCTCACTTGTCCGCCATTGGCATTCGTGCTGTGCAGGCTAACAGACGGGTCGTTGCTCGCCGTGGCATAAGCGATGCCGTCCTTCATCATCGACACATACGGCCACCCAAGCCTTGGCGTAATGCTGTTGAGGTCCACGCCATCCATGCCGCCCTCTCCGTCCAGATACCCATAGGGGCATAGGAACGTGGCCGTGATGTCAAGCGGCTGATACAGGCTGCCCGACGGGATGGCCACGGCCCGCAGGCGGCAGTCCCGCGCGGTGCGGGTCACGCCGTCGTAGCTGATATCCACGTCATAGGTATATTGCGGATCAAAAAACACCACCGCCCGGGCGCGCAGAATGGCGTTTTTGATGCCCCCGCGCGATTTGGCCCGGATGGTGATGTCCCTTGCCGCCACGCGGGTGCCCGTCACCGTGTCGCCGTCGCCCACGGCGTTTTTCTCGGTGAACACCTCCATGGCAGGCGCATCAACGCCTTTCAGCTCAAGCAGTCCAATGGGCTTGTCATCCATGGCAAAGGTCTGCCCATCGCTGCGGTGGATGAGCACATTGGCCCGGCTGGTTTCCATCAGATCACCCCTTCCAGTCCATAGGTGGCATACAGGCGCATGGTCTTGGCGAACTCGTCCGGCGTCTGCACCGGGACGTTAAAGTTGTTCACCTGCTGGAAGCTGGCGCCAGCGTCACCCAACATGCCACCGCCTACAAGTGATGCGGCTTTTTCAGCCCTCCACAAGCTCGCCTCTGACCTCGTCAATACCGCCTCCCCTGCGTGAAGCTGCGCTATATAGCCATCAAATGGAACACGGTCAAGACCGCCAGCGTGCGAGCCGTCAACATCCCCGCCGCCCGGCACCGTCGTTACCTTGATGTATGTGTTGACGGTCTTACCGTTAATCCCATCAAGGGCTTGTTCTGCGTTTTCAACACCTTCGGTTACTTGGTCATCCACCTCAACGGTCGCTGTATACGGCTCGGCAGAGATTTCCGACAAGATACCCTCTAGCGTTTCGCCGTCTTCAATCCGCTCCTTGAGGCTTTCGGCGTTGGCCAGCTCTGCTTCAAGCGATGCTATGGTAGCCATTGCATTGTCGAGCGTTGCCTGAATGGCGGCTATTTCTGCTTCATAGGCCGCTACCTTTTCGTCTTCTTCCACCGCTTTGTCTCCTGCCAATTCATACAGCGCGGATAGAGCGTTTTGCAATGCCGTCAGTGATTCGGAATCACCTTCGAGGTCTCCGGCACCTTTCAGATTTCCGGCTTCATCAATAAGTTTGTCAAAACCGGGCAAGTCGCCGAGATTACCTCCAAGGTCTGAGAAAGTCTTGAGAAAACCAAGACCATTTTGTATTGCGTCTGCGTCAATGCTGTTCCCGGTCAACGCCATCCAGTCAACCATTGATTTCAGATCGCCATGTTCGCTGCCCAACGCTCCATATGCAGCCGCTAGTCTCTTGCTCTCTGCCAATGCCGCCTCATATCCGCCTTTTTTCTGGGTTAGCATAGCCGCATTGATCTGCGCGTCGGTAAGCTGTCCCTTCAAGCCGCCTACAAAGTCGCCAATGTTGCGCAGCTGGGCGAGCTCCTTGTACTTTTCAATTAGCGCGTCAACCGAGCCGCCCTCCTCTTTGAGAGCTTCCTGTAGCTGTTTCAGCCCTTGCTCATCCGGCGTGTAATCGAATTCAGGGAGAAGCGCGTTCAATTCATCGATAATGGCAAACGCCTTTTCTTTATCTTCCTCTGACCAGTCCTTCAAACGCGGCTCCACCTCAAACATGTCTTGAAGCTCAGAAGCCACGCCCTTGGCAGCATCGGTGTTGATATTGATCGTGATTTGCTCCTGTAGGAATTTTTCCTTGAGCTTCTTCACATCATCGTCAAGGCTGTTGAGGTCGGATTTTGCAGCTTCTACCTCGGCCTTTGCCTCCACTTTGAAACTCTTGTCCTCAAACAGCCCGTTCAGCGCATCGATCACGCCGTTTGTGGCCGGAAGAATCACACCGCTCAGCGCATCGCTGATGGGACTGAAAATGTTTCCAACAAGCTGCATGGAGTTGTCCTTGAGCGTTGAAAACTGCCCCTCAAGCGTTTTGCTGGCGTTCTCCATTCCGTCGTAGAAGCGGCCACCGGGGCTGGTTTCGATCTCCATCGCCTTGCCCACCATCTCGGCCGAGATCATGCCTTCCTGTCCGATCTGGGCAAGCAGCCTGGCGCCCTCGCTGGCCCCGGCGCCGAGCTTCTTCACCTCGTTCTGGGCGTCCTTCATCTGCTTGCGAAACGCGGCGGACCCCTTTCCGCCGCTCATCACATCTTTGAGATCTCCCAGACTTGTGCCGGTTTTTTCTGCAAGGGTGTTGAGCGGATTGAAACCCGCGTTCACCATTTGCAAAAGGTCCTCTCCTGTCAGCTTGCCGGCTGCGCTGATCTGAGAAAACGCAAGGGAAAGGCTCTGGAATTTGTCCTTGTTGCCAAGCGCGATGTCCCCAAGACGGTCCATGGCCGCATTGGCATTTTCAGCGTCCATGCCAAAGGAAAGCATGGTCTGCGCTGCGCTGGCCAGATCCTCCATGCCAAAGGGTGTCTTGGCTGCTTTTTCCCGAAGCTGCGCGACATACTCCACGCCCTTTGCCTCGTCCCCAAGCATGACGGAAAAGTTGGTCTGGTATGCTTCCATCTGCGCGTTGTATTTGATGGCGGCGGTTGCTACCTGCCCCAGCCCTTGCGCCAGCTTGGCAAAGGCAAACGCGCCAACCAGCTTCCCGCCCAGCTCTGCCAGTCCGGAGGTTAAGTTTTTGGATGAAAAAATATCCTTTACCTGCGTTCCGAGCTTTTCAAGGTCGCTCTTTGCAAGTTTTGACCCCTTCTCAATCCCTGATCTGTCGATTTCCGTATCAAAGATCAGCGTTCCGTCAACCGGCATCTTCATCGCCTCCCATCCTGCGAATGATCTCCGACGGGTTCTTTCCCTCTTCCAGCGCGCGGGTGATTTCCTGTCGCATGGCTTCTTCCCTTGCGCTTGCAGGCTCCCTTAGCGCCACAGCCTGCTGTGCCCGCTCGGCCCTGATACGCGCTTCCCCCTTGAGTTTGGATGTATCCATTCCGCGAAGCGCAATTCGCTTTTCCAGCGGCGTGTCCTCACCAAGCAGACGAAGAAGCACGAGAAACTTGTACCAGTGCAGGAACGGTATTTCCGTCAGGTCCATGCCATAAGCCATCAGAAAAGATGCGTAGATCGCATCGGCGTCCTGCTCAAAGTCCATCATGCGCGGCTGCTCTGACGGCTCCCTGCACTCCCCGAAGGCAAACCCGATGAACTTTTCAAGCCCTCCAGGCACATCCTGCCCCCGGAAAAACCACTGTTTCAACAAATAGAGCCGGTCGCATTCCCGTATGTCCTCATCCCTGAGCACGCGCAGGCACTTGAGCACCGTGCGAAAATCCGCATCTACCTCATAGCTCTGTCCGTTTTCACCGAAAACAGCTTCAGGCCAGGCCTTCCGGGGAATGTGCGACAGAGAAAACTCATGCATACGCCTCTTCCAGCGCCTGTGCACAGGCCTCAACCGCGCCCTGCGCGATCTCCGTCAGCATGTGGTAGGAAAAAGCAAGGCCGGGCCTGTCGCAACCGCTCAGCTTTCGGGTAGCGCCCTTGCCAAGAATGCCGTCGATCATCCTCTGCAGGTCGCCGGCCGCTTCCAGCGCGCCATCTACGCCGGAAATATCCCTGCCTTCGTATTTGCGTTTGGCGTCCTGAACCATGTGCAGGATCTCAACGTCGCTTTTCTGAAGCTGGAAGATATGCCCGTTGATCTTGAGCTTAACGGGCTCGGGCATTCTGATGGTCATTTCTTTCATTGGTTTAGCTCCTCCTAAGTTTCACAGGCGGCGCGCCATGCAGCAGGAACGCATGGCGCGCCGTCGTCCGTCATGCCTCCGAATCGGGAGTAAACGTCTTGGTGGACGTGTTGAACGTGCCTTTTTCAAGGTCGCCGATCTGGCGCAAGGTGCAGCTTGCAGTCACAACGCTCGCGGCCTCGTTGGTCTCGTCGCCGGGCTCGCACGCAACGCGATAGCGCCGCGCGGGATAGGCGCCTGCTTCAGCCTCGGCCAGCAGATCCACGCGGTAGTAATAAAACTCCGCGTCCGTGCCCGTGAGCTGGTCGTCTGCCACCCGCTGCAACGCCTTGACGGCGTCATCGTCCACGATGTCGTCATAGTTGAGTGCGAAGCTGTTGTCATAGCCCGTGATGGTGGGCGATCCGTTCTTTTCATTGATGTAGGCGTCCGTGGTCGTCTTGGGAGAAGGCGAGCGGTTCAGGCTCTTGATGCCCACGCCAAGCAGATAGATGTCCTCGGTTTCGGGCGCAGTCACAACGCCCAGATAGTGCGCGGTTTCCCACGCCATACGCTTTTTGGCCATTATTTCTCATTCCTTTCGATGTAGTTGATTTCAAGACTGAATTGAAATACGGCTTCGTCGCCGTCGGTTTCCAGCATGTACGGGCTTTGACTGATGGTCACGCTCTGGAACTGCGTGCGGGCGTCTCCCTCCGGCATTTCTCGGCGAAGGTTACGCCGCCACACCTCCCGCTCGAATGTATCCAGCAGCTCCTGCGCCTCCATGCGCTCGCCGTGGGTCTTGACCCCGTGGCGGAGGCGGAACATCGCATAGGCGGTCACATCCCGCGTGCCGTCCACATAGATGGTCACGCTGTCCTCCGGCAGGTCGCTCAGGCTCATGTCGCCGTCCTCCAGAAGGTCCGGCGTTACGCGCTGCGCTCCCTCGACACCTTTAAACCCAGCCAGCCACGCGATCACCTGATTCATCACTGCGTTCATCTTGCACCCGCCCTTCTGCGCGCCTCACGCAGGATTGCATTCACGCCGCCGTTTTTCTTCATGGCGTCAAACCAGTGATGCGTCTGGATGCCGCGATGGCGGAAACGTGTGTTTTCGTACTGGATTCGCGCGTAGGGTGTGTACTGGTGAATCTCCGTGCCGCCGTTCGCGGCCTGCGCAGAGCCAGCCATGGTCTTGGTATCCTGCGGCGTGTATTTCCGCATGCGCCTGATGGCGCTTTGCGCGATGTACAGTTGCACCGGATGCCCGCGCCCGATTCCACGTTCCCTTAGGAGTTCAACAGAACTCTTCATGCTGATTCTCATACGCATTCCACCCTTCTGTGCTTGAGGTGAGGCTTGCCCCGGTTGTCCGCGATGGCCTGTATCTGCGCAAGGCCCGGCCAGTCGCGCCGAAGCTGCTTAAGCGTGTATTCCTCCGTCAGCTCCGGCCCGTCGCCTACCAGCAGGTAGTCGCCCGGCTGCATCAGCTCGCCGGGGTCGGTATCGGGCAGCACGGTCACGCTCAGCGACTGCGCCACCTTCACCACGCCGGACGAATCGACCGTCCTTTCAGTATGCCACCGCGCCATCACAGCCGGCGCCACGACGCGCTCGAACACGTCGTCCTTCGTCACAGGGTCCACCGTCTTATGGTAGATCGTCACGGTATCCGTGAAATACCGTCGGTACCCGTGCATACTCACCCTGCCACCCCCGCATACAGCAGCGGCGTTTTCCCGTCCGCGGCTTTCTGCCCCCACAGCAGGTCAATCACCACGCTGTTGAGCGAGGAATCGCGCTGCGGGGCCGTTTCCTGCACGTAGGACACACTCATTCCGTCGTTGGTGAAGGAGGCCATGCGCGCGTCCTCTGCCTCGTAGCTCTCTGCCCGGCGGATCAGCTCGAACGCGGCCAGCCTGACCGCCTCCGGGACCTCGTCCAAACCGTGGATGCGTCCGTGGGTCAGCCTGTCGATGCGCCCGCATGCCGCCGTGCACAGGCGGGTGAAAGCGGGTTCTTCCGCCGTGCCGCCCATGGATTTGTACTCGTTATAGGTCAGGTACACGCTTTTCGCCCCCGTTTCCCGGCCCCGGAAGGCCGCTTTACCACGTTCGCGCTGTGCGGTCTGTCGGATTGGTTGCCGCTCGCTGTGGCACAGGCAGCCGCATCCACGCTCTCACGCAGATCAGCCGTCTTCACGCCGGGAGGAGGACGGCGCCCATCCTCCTCCGGGTACACTCTGCCAACCGTCCTCATCCCATCACCTCCGTCAGGTCGTGGCGGCGTGCAGGTAGATGCCCGCCACTTTGTTCTCGTACACATCGGCCAGGCCATAGCTGCGGTAGAAGAACATCCAGCCGTCGCTGGTCTGGTTCTGTTCGGGCGTGATGATCTTGTTGACCACGTGCTTGCTGAACTGGATCACGGCGGGCTTGTGGATTACCATGAAGTTGATGTTCTTGCCTGCGACCGCCTTGGCGAAGCCGCCAGAGGTCTCGTCGGCGCCGGGCTCGGTATCGCCTGTGTGGTCGAAACCGTCCTTGAGATCGATCGCGGTATAGAAGCGGGTCTGCGGAACCTTGGTCACGGCGGCGAAGCTGTCCAGCACGGCCTTGCTCTTGGTGGTGTCGATGTTCTGCACCAGGTTGTACAGCGTGGGGGTGATGAACAGATACCGCTCGGTGGTGGGCACCTCGTCCTCGTCCATCTTGTTCTGGCTGGCGATCAGGGCGGCGAGCACGCCGGCTGCGTCGGTCAGGGATGCAGGGGTCGCGGCGCTGATACCGCTCACGGACGCATAGGTGGCAAAGCGGAAGGCGTCCTGTTCGGGGGCGGCCTTGGTGCGGATGAACTCGCTGCTCAGGCTTCCGAAGGCCACACCCGCAGTCTCCTCGTCGTCCATGGCGTCCACGGTGAAGCGGCGGCCGCGGTCGTAGTTGAACTTGACCGTCTCATGGGTCAAGGTCACGCTGCCCTGCGCGTAGCCGCTGTTTCGGCTGTAGTCGCCCAGGCCGTCCATGCTGATCTTGGGGACGACGATCTCGTTGGCATTGGTGCCCATGCGCACCATGGCGCCGTTCATGTCCAGCATGCTGGTTACGCTGGCGTTCTGGTATACCTCATCCAGCAGGCTGGTGTACTTTTTGAAAAGGGTGATGTTGTTCGGCATATCGTTATCCTCCGTTTCTTACTTTTTCGGCGGCAGTCCCATGATGGCGCGGGCGTCGTCGTCGGACGAAACGCCGCCGATGCCGCCCATATCCGGCTTGCCTCCGGGGTTCATGCTTGCAAAATAGTCCTTGTCGCGCGTCAGCCCGTCGAAGATGGCCGCGTCGCCCTTTCCTTCGTTGGCCTTGTCGGCCAGCGCCTTTTCAAACTCGCCGAGAACGCCCTGCCGCACGAAGTCGTGCACGAACTTGCGGTCGCCCACTACGGCGTTGAAGCGGCTTTCCAGCGCGGCGCGCGCCTGCGCGGCCTTCTCGGCTTCCTGCCGCTGCGCCTCCGCCTGCTTGTAGCGGTCGATCTCGGCCTGAAGCTTGTCCGCGTCGGCCTTTGCGGCTTCCAGCGTGCCGATGGTAGTTTTTGCCTCGTTCAGCTCGTTTTGCAGGGCGGTCAGCTTCGCAGCGTCGGCCCCGACAGCGCCCTTGGTGCGCTCGATGTCCGCGCCGTGCAGGTCCATGATCGCCTTCACCTGTTCGTCAGTCGCTTCGGGAAAGGTCTTTCTTACGTCGTCTCTGGTCATAATATCCTCCTGTCGCCTTACGGTTTTTTTACGCGGTGCCCTTCCGCCCCGGCTTGATAGTTTTACGGCGTTCCGGCCCAATTTTTTGTATGCAAAAGCCGCGCCCCGTGTTTGGGTGCGCGGCCTTTCCAACGTATTCAAAAACCGCCCCGGCAGATGCCAAAGGCGGTTCATTCTACTTTACGTCCTTCCTTCCATGCCTTACGGGCCTCATTCAAGCTCATGATGTTGGCCCCGCCTCCCCTGTCAGGGTTCCATGATTGAACAGGATCGTTTTCCCAGAAACACACATCACAAATCTCATATTCGGCTACCATGGTTTGCCCACAGCATGGACACTTAATTTTATCGGTTTCGTTCAATTTCATCCCCCCAGTAATCCATTTTGTCTTTTGGCTTGAAAGCCGTGCGGATATGCCCGTCCTTCGTGCCGACGACGAACTCATTTGTGGAAATCCGATACTTTGAAACGCTTCCGTCCGATCGTTTCAGGCTCAGTATATCATCCGAAGCAGGGGATTGCAACAGCTTCCGGGCACGGTTTATGTACTCTTCCTCGCTGATGCCCCCATACTCCGCAAGGTGCTTGCTTACGTGTCTTTGATAAAGGTTTTCGGTTGCAAATACGGCATTCTTGTACTTTTCAGCATCGGAAAGCTGCTCCACCGTCTTTACCGCCCTGAACCCGCTCACCGCCATCTTATCCGTCCGCACTTCCAGCCCCGCCTCCCGGCTGATGCGGTCATACCGCTTCCGCAGGTCATTGATGCGCTGCTGGCACTGCCTGCGCAGCACGTCGTCCCCGGCGGCTTTGGCGGCAATGGCAACGTCCTTTTCCCTGCGGATGGCGGTTTCAATCCGCCGCTGCTCCTGCGTCCACTGGTATCGGCTTCTGGTCTTTCCGTCAATGGTGACCTGCTCCACGCTGCTTTTGCGGTACTCGGCCAGCTCCTCCTCCGTGTACGCCGGTTCGCTGATGCCCAGCACGATGGGCTCGGCTACATGGCTGCAATTCCATATCCCCTTGGCAATGGGCCGCCGCAGGGTCTGATTCAGCCTCTCGAACTCCTCAAGGCTGAATTGCCGCCCCTGATACGGCAGATGATCCTCCGCGCACAGCATGTGGGCGCTGATCTCCACACCGTCGGCCCCAAACGCCTTGCCAGCTTCGTCGCGCGTGCGCTGCATCAGCGCCCGGAAGCCGTCCAGCACGTTCTGGCGCGCCGCCGTGTCCAGCCTGCGGATCAGGCCGCTCGCATACCGCACCTTGCGCGTGTTGTCTATCACGCACAGGCCGTCCCACGCCGCGCCGCGAAGCACGCTTCGGATGGCGCTCTGGTAGCTCTCCGCACCCAGCTGCACGGCGCTCACCGCACGGTCCACAAGCCCCTGATAGGCCGCGCTGCTTACCGTGGTGTTGCTCAGGTTCACCATGGCGCGAGCCGTTTCGATGTACTGCGCGGCGGCCATGGCTTCGGCAATTTCGTTGCGCAAGTAAGGCTCGGCATTCATAAGCCCGTCGTAGGGCTTCATGGCCGCGTCCGCCGCCTGACGCAGCAGCTTTTCCAGATCTTTCAGGCTTTTCCCGGTTTCCGACGCGAGCTTCCGTTTCAGCGCATTCATGTCCGCGCCAATGTCCCGCAGCCGTTCCAGCCGGTATAGGTCGGTGGGGGAGACGCGCCCGATGGCCCGGATGCGCTCGCCGATGATTTCAAGGTATTCCTCGTTCAGCGCCTCATAGCGGCGTATGAAGATCTTAGCCGCACGTTCCGCCGCATCCAATGTGACCACCCCTCATCAGCTGTCAAACACCCCCGCCATCGGGTCCGGCTGCTGCGCCTTTGCCTGCTGTACCTCCATCCTCGCCTCGTCCATCGTGCCGCCCATCACCCACTGGGTCAGCCGCTCGCCCGTGATCAGCCCGCGGCTTTGCAGTTCGCTCATCTGCGCAAAGGTCTGCTGGCTGCTTTCCAGCAGGCTCATGTCCCAGTCAAAGGCCGCTTCCCACTGTCCCCGCGCCCCCGCGGGGGAAAGCCCGAAGCGCTCGGCCAGCACGTCGGCGGCGTAGAGCACGTCGCGCACAGCGCTTTCGATCTCCCGCCGCATCAGGCTGACAAGACTGTAGGTGTCGTACATCGCGGCACGCACCTCGTCGCGGTTTGCGTAATTCATCTGCTGGCGCTCGGTCAGGATCCCCTGCGACAGTCCGCATGCCTTCTCCACGCGGCGGTACAGGCTTTGCAGCCGCCCTTCAAACTCGCTTTGGCGGATGGCAGGGGCGAAGTGCTGCCACTGCTGCCCCTCGCCGATGGCTCCATAGCTCACGGGCACAAAGGGCGTTTCGTCGTCCTGCACGGTGCGGCGCACGTCCTGTATGGACAGGTCGTCGAGATTGCGCCACAGCGTCGCGTCCAGTCCCAGCATGGGACGGGCCAGTTTGAACTCGCGGCGGTACCATTTCAGATGCTCGCACAGCTCCGCTATCTCCGTTTCCGCGCCCCAGGTGACGGGCACGCCGTAATCGCTTTCCTGCGCGCGGTTGTCGCGCGGGCACCTGATCCACGCCATGAGCAGACGGTCCGTTCCGACAATGCTGACCTCCTCGTCAATGCCTGCCCACTGCGAAACCGTGTCCAGAGATACCGGCATTCCCGATTCACTCACCACCCGCTGCCGGATGACCTGCAAGTCTCCGTCCAGCCGGTAGTCCATCAGGCGGTAGTAGCGGCGGCTGTTCACCTGCGCCTGATCTGCCAGCACCGTGGCGGCCGTGATGCGATCTCCCTGCCGCGCGCTCACTGCCACGCGGGACTGATCCACCGCAGTGACCACGATTTCCCCGCTTGTCACCATCGGCACAAGCACCTTGCCGCCCTTGCCCCAGGCCTGCGCCACGATGCCCGGCATCTTCCGCCAGAGGGTGTTTGCAACGCCGGTCAGCAGCTCCGCGCGCTGACCGTTGCCTTCCACGGCCAGTGTGCTTTCGCCAAGGGTCAGGGCAGACAGCCGCCCGGCGATCACCGCCGTGATGTTTTCGCCCGTCGCGTCCTCATACCGCTGCACAAACGTGTCCACCGGCTCGGCTGCCTTGCGCGCTCTTAAGCCAAACAGCCGCTGCACCCATTCGATCAGTCTTGCAAGCATGTCATCTGTCCTTTCTCAGCCATACGCGGTTGAGCGCATAGCGCACCGCGTCAATGGCGTGGTTGTCGCGGTCGGGGTAGCTCTCCGTGAACGACCCGTTTTTCAGCTTCACGAATTCGTACTGCGCGAATTCTTTCGCCGTCTCCGGCGTGCGCGCCGGGTCGATCACGATGTGCGCCCGCATCCTGAGCCACCTGATGCCCGTTTCGATGCTTCCGCGCCCTTTCATTGCGCCCACGACAGAGCGCAGTCCCTCGCTTCGCAGCTCCGCCAGCGGCTTTTCGCTCGCGCTGTCGCAAATGATCTCCGTGGACGCGGTCACGTCCCTGCGCTCCATCAGCAGACGGGCAAATTCCCGGTCTGTGGTGCGGTACCTGCGCAGCTCGTCCACCACATATACCGTCAGACGGGATGGGTCATAGCTCACGCGCACCCAGTGGGTGGGATCGGGGTAATATCCAAAGTCCAGCCCGTCGTAAAACGCGCCCATGCGGCTGATTTCCCCGTCCGGAATGGGCCGCAGTTCGAGGTTTTCGAACACCTGCCCGCCCGTGCCCGTCACTTCGCCCAGGTACATGTGGCGATAGGCCCGCTCGTTGGTCCTGCGCATGATATCCGCTTTCGACAGAAAGCTCGCACCCAGCCAGTGCGGCGGGATGTCCAGATAGCTGCTTTTGTGCGAAAGTCTCCCCTCGTGGATGCACAGCGCCTCCTCGTTGACCCAGTTGGCGACGCTCGCCGGCGGGTTATAAGTGTAAAAGGTCACGGCTGAGTCCCCGCGCACGGCGCTGGCCGTGATGGTGTTCACCGCACCCATGCCGTCAAACTCCGCCAGTTCCTCAAACCACAAAAATTTGAAGCTGCCGCGTGATACCTTGATGCCCTTGCTTTTCTGCGGGTCATCCGCGCCAATGAACAGGATCCGCTGCCCTGTGGGCCTGTAGATCAGTTCCATGGGACTCAAGCGCCGCGCCCACAGGTGATCCACCCCCAGACGGTCTATCGCCCAGCACAGCTGCTCGTATACGCTCTGCCGAAGCGTCTTGGCTACCCTGCGCACCACCAGCGCGTTGGCCTGCGGGTCTTTCATCATGCCCAGCACAATCTCGATGCTCACAAAGCTGCTCTTTCCACTCCCGCGCCCGCCGTATAGCCAGTATTCGGCGTGCCCGCCGCGGCGGATGTCGGTGTGCACAGGTGCGAATACCGGGGCAAGAAGTTCACTCATGCGTATCTGCTTCACTGCGTCAGGTCCTCCACAATCTGCACCGCAGCCTCCTCTGCCGCGCCGGCGTCGCTTTTTTCCATATCGGCAATCAGTCTGAGGGTTTCCATCACCACTTTTACCTCATAAGCCTTTTGGCCGCTTTCCAGCAGGGTGTCCATGCGCTTATCCAGATACTGCGTCGCCTTGGCGCGGATGCGGGCGGCGGCGGACAGGCGGTCGGCTTCGGCAGTGGCAACGGCTTGGGCGGATTTCTGTACGCATTTGTACGCGGTTTGGACGCACTGTTTTGTGCGTGCTTTTGCCCATTTCTCACGGGTTGCGCGCGATTTGAGCGTGTTTGCACCCACCCCGTATTTCTCAGCCAGCGGGCGCATGCCGATATCGGTGTTGATATACTCATTTCTGATCTTCGTCCAGTCAACGCCCATCCATGTTCACCACCTCCCGTGATTTTTTGTATAAGAAAGAGCGCGGTGCCTTCGCACTGCGCCCTACCGGCCTGTTCCGTTTTTCACGATGCCATTTTAACACAAAACCATCGAAAAAAAGTATCAAATTTCGCCGCTTCTGAACTGATGCAACAGCCAGTAGAATTCCCGCCGTGCCCGGAAAAAGGCGTTGCGGTTTGCGGTGGGTAGTATAGCGGGATCCATGTAGAGATACCCGATGCCGTGGCAACAGTTGAGAATCAGTGCGTGATAGAAGCCGCCGCCTCCTGCAAGTTCCGCTGCGCGCTCGATCATGGCACAGTCGGCAAGCAGCCTCTCGCGACGTTCCGCAGCTCGGGTCACGGGATCAGAAATATCAGAACCGTGCGGCATACCCGTCAGTATCGGGGAGGACACGCCAGCCAGTGCGGCAGCTCTGGATTTTTTCTCCCCGTATTGCCGGCAGAAGGCACGCAGCTCCGCATAGGCGTACCGGCTGATGGTGTGGGGTACGGATGGGGGAATAGGTCGCACTGTCATTCCTCCTGTTCTACGTCCATTTTCGCGCCACATTCTTCGCAGTATTTTTTCTCTGGCTTTTCCCAGCTTCCTTCCGTGTATATCACATTTCCGCAGGAACTACAACACCACTCATCTCCACCTAGATGTACCCACTTTTTGTAAGGGAGTGCCGCGCGCCTTCCTTCCCTGTCGGCCTGCGCCAGCTCGCGGAGGCGGTCGAGGTCGTAGTCATCGCCCAGGATGTCCTCGATTTTTGCAAGACGCTGCATCACGCTTTCCTTGTGTTTCGTGTAATCTACACGGATAACACCATTCCATCCGACTTCAGTCATACGCTCCATGCTCATTCTTCCTCGTTCTTAAAATCCCAAATTCCCGTATCAGAAAGCATCTGCTTCACATCCTGCTTGAAATAACCGCCCGATTTTTTGATCGCATAACAAATTTCTGAAATGGCGTATTCATCTATAAATGGGGCCTCCAGCATCATCCGTAATGCGTTGTTCAGATGATCGCACGCAGGGTAGCCAATTTTCTTTTGCTTCTTCTTGAAAAACACGCTTATTCCTCCTTTAAACACACCCATCGTAGTCACTTCCTTTTGCATATTAAGGCATAAGCCTTGTATCTTCCATCGTCCCATCGTTCAAAGTCTATCAAAAGCGGCAGCATCCCGGATATGGTGGCAGAATCGAACCATTTTTCTTCATGGGCAAATACTGGGCTAAATTCGTTGTAGCTGTGCAAATTGGTCTGAATGGCCCTGCCAGTACGAATATAGTTTTTGTTTGGTACGACATCTTGCAAAAACATGTCCCCGTCCATGATTGCAAACCATTTCATGATCATTCCTCATTCTGACTGCGATGCCAGTAGCATTCATTTTCACGACACGGCAAAACGCTGCATCGTGCGCAAATAACCTCTACCGCCTCGTCCCTCTCCCTCTCCGCCTTTTCCGCCCTTGCCTCTGCCGCCTCTGCGCGTGCCTTGAATCCGTTTGCAGCATTTCGTAATGACTGGTTCTCCACAAGCAGGTCGGTGATAGCGGTCGCGGCTTTCTCAAGTGCATCCCTGGCTTGTGGATTTACATGGAATGCTTTGCTCCAGAACACCAAGTTTTCAATCAAAGTTTCGTAGTCCATTTTACTCCTCCTACGCTGTCCTTCTGAGCCATTCCAATGCAAAGCCATAGCATGGTACGCCGTCCTCGCATAGCTCCATTATCATTTCAATGAGTTCTTTTGCCATTTGTTCATCACTCATGGAACGTATACGATCAGCATTGGTCGTCGGAACGGCACTATGGCACACCTCTGGCTTGCACTTATACATATACTGTGATGAACCACAGTTGAAGCAGTCGCGTTCATGTTCAAATTTGCACTTCATGCCATCATCCCCCTCAACCGCTTTTCCAGCTCGGCCCACGCCTGATCCGTAAGCGGGCGGCCGCATGCAGGGCAATATGAAGGTCAGCACTTGATGTGTTTGGCTAACTTCTCAATGTCTTGGCAGTTCAAGCACGGTTCCCACTTCTCGCGGTCGATGTCTGATAAGGTCTTCGCGTCAATCGGTCTTGATTCAATCGTCATGGTGGGACTCCATTTCCGTCCGCAAACTTTCCTTGATGTAGTAGTCAAGTCCCATAGATTTACACAGTTCTTCGGCTTCCAGGCCAAACCTGGCCCAATCAATGTTAGAACGGTGATAGCTCAGTTTGCCGATCTTCACCTTGTCAAAAATCACGCAATAGTTGTTAATGCACGCCAACACCTCGGAAGGTTCAACAACAGGTTCAAAAGAACACCAAGTTTTTATTCCAAAACATTTAGCACCCATAACATCAATAAGCCTTTTATATGGTGGATAAACCGCATCGTTTATTCCATCATAGGTGATACCGTACCAGTCATTACTGTCCAGCAGGTCAAAGTCCCGGGTTCCGTCTCCTTTGGTCAGGATTTGCACATGGTTTCCTGCGGCTTTAATGGCTTTGATGATCTCCCGAGTAGGCGTCGTGTCGTACCCGGTAGGATAGGGGTCGCAGGTGAAGCACAGGTGAATGGTTTTGCCTGTGATGTGCTCTTTCTCCAGCTGTTGGATTGTGGCCTCAACAATGCCCTCACGAGGGGCTACGTTGGCGTGGAATTTTTCCCGGTCCATGTGCAGGACATTCGGCGCAAAGCAGTAAAAACACTTATGCGGGCAGCCTGTATAAATGTTGATTGCGAGGTCTCCATACTCTTTGGCCTTTCCTTTGGGGGCGTAAATGGGCTTCATTGTAATTTCTCCAATTTCTCCAATTCCTCCGGCGTCAGGATCGGCGCGCGGGTGTTCCATCTGTAAGAAGCCAAAAATACATGATTATTTATGGGTACATTTTTAATTCCGTTTTCTGTAATTTGTGCGCATTTATCCAAATAGTAAACAGATGAAAGACATTGTCTACATCTTATGATTGTACCGCTTAAACCGTATTGCTGTTTCTGTATTTTTACTTTTGGACTTCCTCCACAGAACGGGCACGGCAGCAGCTCCCCGCGCTCCGTCAAACGCTCCTGTGCAGCCTTGTCGCCCAACAGGGCTAGGCGTACTTCATCCATCATTTTCACCCCTCAAGTAGTAGTCCATTGGAATTTGTACTTCATTCAGCCATTCCCACCTAAACCGCTGATCCGATGTGATTATTCCGTCATCCTCCAACTGAAATCGTCTTTCGAAATCGTGTACTGTGTGGCCATCGGCCTTAAACGTCACAGGGCTGTCCATGTCCCATTTCAGCATCAGCTCCCACAAATCCGGGTAGTTTTTTCGCAACAGGCGTAGTTGGTCCACGCTCTGATTGTGACAGAACCAGCATCCGCCACGGGTCGAAGTGGTGTAGATCGGGGAAAGCAGCCCGTTTTCTTCACACCATTGGCGGCAACAGGATTCATCCCAACCAGCTTCGACAAGGGGGGATTTTTGGGTGTCTGACAAAACATGAAACCTGTTTGGCTCATCTGCTGCAATGCCCAAATACTGTATGCAATCGACAGCTGATCTGTCGAGTATTCCAGTTTTCAATCTGTCGTTGCACCAAGCCCCCTTTTGAAACGGCCAACCGTACATTTGATGTACTGTGTTTCCGTTTCTGCTTGATTCTCTGCGATGGTAAAACACTTTTTCGTATGTTAGTATTTCACTATCTTTCATAGCACATATGTGTTCAACCTCAATTCCCCATCGTTCCTTTATGATCCTGTCCGCCTTTTTCTTAAACTCCACCATAGGCGGAAGGTCTGCCGGTATCGTGTCCGTGGCCCAGACTTCTGCTGTCACGACTCTATCAATGGGCCACCCTAGAAGTTCACACGCCCCAAAGCACGCCATAGAGTCCTTTCCGTAACTTAGCGAAAGAATATACTCGGGCACAATTATACCTCCTGCGATTCCTCGCACGCCACCAGCACGCGAATGGGATTGCCCACTTCATTTCACACCATCTTCGAAAATGTCCTTGCACATTTGATCTGCCATTTTTTTAATCAACTCGCGTTCGTTTTTTCTAAGTTCCGAAAGCAATGCGGGAGGAACGCCTGGGCAAAAATGTGGCGGTTTTCGGAGCAAATCCAGCGCTTCCTCCAGTCTTTTGACGCGCACTGTCGCTTCGTTAAGTCTTTTTTTGATCTTCGGGTAGCCCAGCACCCTGTCCATTGCCTCGTCGATGTCTACGCCGCAAAACTCCATCTTTCGCCCATTCTCCAGCTTGCAGAAACAGCGGAGAGCTTTATTCTCCCGACGAAGACGTACCAGCTCAATGCGCAGTCGGAGAATTTTCTCGGCAATACGCACGTCAACGTGCGAACAGCTCACACCGCATCACCCCCGGCGATCCTGTCGTATAATTCCCCCAGCATTTCCTCAAGCTCCCGCTTTGTCCCGCTGATGATCCGCACATCCACATAGGCGCCGTCTCCGTATACCGTCAGCGGTATGCTGCACAGCACATGAGCCGGAGAGTCCCCGACGACCACGCCAGACGCCACCAGCCCGTCGAGAACGAATTTTCTGGCGAATTCCACGTTGTCGGCGTCGCGCCGTCGGTCCGGCTCGTGGAACACCATCACGATTGCGCACGGGTCGCTGGCCGGTTCTGCATGGGCCGCCCGCACATACGCCATTACGGCGCGCTTCGCGTCTTTTTTCATCCTGGCCCCGGCGTACCGACTGGACCTGCATGCCCGCGTGTACTCGTTCAGGCCGGGCAGGCGCATGTTGATGCGTATAGTCTGATCTCGCATGTTATCCCTCCCTTTGCGGCGTATAAAAACGCATACCCTTGGTATCAAAGCACACTCCCAGCGTAGACGTGGCGAACATTCTTTGCTTGGCGATCTCCAGCAGCAGGAAACGGTCTCCCATGTCCTCTGCTGCCTCCACCCATCCGGCGTAGGTATCCGGTATGCTGTCGTCGTCCGGCCCGCTTGGTTGGTATAAAAACAGCACCACGTCCGCGTCGTTCTCGATACTGCCGCTTTCCTTGAGGTCGGCCAGAACCGGCCGGCGCCGTATTCCTCCCGGCAGGCGCTTGAGCTGGCTAAGCACCAGCACGGGAATGCCAATGTCAAGCGCGATCTCCTTAAGCTGGCGGCTGATAACGGAAACTCGCAGATGCTCGCTTGCACATTTCTCGCGTGTGCTCATGATCTGGATGTAGTCCACTACGAGCAGGTCAATGTCCTTCCGCTGCGTTTCCCTTCGCACATCTTCCACGGTCGCGGCGCGAAAGGCAAAGCTGATAGGCAGCTTCCCCATGCGCGCCACAGCGTCACCAATGGCCGTCCACTGGTCGCCTGAGAGTTTACCCGCACGCAGCAGATCACCACTGCCGATGCCTGTTAAGCTGGTCAATGCTCTGATGCCGTACTGCTCCGCCGACATTTCCCGGCTCACGAACCCCACGCGAAACCCCTTCTGCGCGGCATGCTGCGCAATGTGCATGGCAAACGCGCTTTTGCCCTGCCCGGTGCCGGCGGCAAGTACCGTGACTTCCCCATTGCGCAGGCCCCCGGCGAGTGCCGCGTCGAGGTCCGGCATGCCGGTGGGTATGGAGCGGTTCTCGCCCCGCGCGATCCCCTCCAGCATGTCGAACGTGGATGCGCCCACCTGCGCCATCGGCACCCATGCGTCATGCCCTCCAAGGTTTCCGCGTATGGCGGCCAACAGCCTGTCCCCGGCCTCGTCCGCGTCGCACTCGCCGAGGCTGTTTATGGCCGCGTTGCACGCATCCCGCAGGGTCCTCCGGCGCGCGTATTCGGATACCATGCCCGCATACGTGCGCGCGTTTGCCGCGCTGGGCGTAGCCCGCACGGCTTCGATCATCAGCGGGGCGATATCCACGCCGCTTTTCTCACGCACCGACGCCGAAACGGTCATCAGGTCGGCCGCCTTGCCCGCATGGTACAGCTGCGCCGCCGCTTCCCACGCCTGCCGGTACTCCGGCCGGGTGAACATCTCCGGCGCGAGGTCTGCAAGCGCCCACGGTGCCACCGACGGGTCCTGAAGCAGTGCCCCGATCACGCAGCGCTCGGCCTCTATGTCACCAAACGGGCTGATCATACGGCACCTCCCTCACGGTTTCGACTGCCTCGCCGCCGATGTAGACCGTCTCCCGCACCTTGCGCATCTTTGGCTTTGGCTGCCGGGGCTTTTCGAGGATTGACCGGACAAACGCCCAGCTGACGCCGCCTTTCCGGTCGTGCGTTGCTGCCCTGTCCAGCGCTGCCATGACGGCCTGCGCCCCGTGTGTCGCGGCGAGGGCCAGCGCGGTATCGGCATTGAACGCAGTCGGCTGCATCCCCACGCGCTCCATGGCGGCCAGAATGGCCTGCCGCTCCGACTGATAGGCTGCGGAGGCGGAATCCATCTCGGTTTCGGTCAGGAGGGGGGCTTGTCCACATTTATCCACGTTTATCCACGGTTCGGTTGGTGCTGTCGCGCGCGTGCGCACAACAACATCTTTTTCTTTTTCTTTGTCTTTTTCTTGGCTCGGTTCGCTGCCGTTCGCTACCGAACGCTTGCGAACGCTGCCGTTCGCTTTGTTCTTCTCGCACTTCTCATGGTATCGGTTCGCATCGCGGTCAATCTGTTGGCTGAATACATCGAACAGCAATTCTTCCCTGCCCTGAAGATTGTTGGGCATGTCTCCGGCACTGTAGGATAGCAGCGCCCTGAACAGCCTCCCGCACTCTGCGTCAGAGAGTTTTCGCATCGCGCCCAGCATGTCGTGGTAGGCGCAGAAATATTCGCGCATCAGATCACCGCCTTAGAAGGGGAGGTCCTCATCCACGACTTCGGTGTAGTCCTCCATCGGCCCAGCCGCCTGCGGTTTGTCCGCCGCGCTCCGGTCATGCTCAGCCGCCCCGCCCTTCGGCGTCAGAAACTCCACGTCCTGAGCCATCACTTCCAGCGACGCGCGCGCCTCTCCGGCCTGCGTGGTGTAGCTGTTTACCGATACCGATCCCACCACGGCCACCTTGCGGCCCTTGCCCAGGTACTTCTGGCAGATCTCGCCCAGCTGCCCCCATGCGCTCACCCGGAAGTAGTCCGCGCCGTCGTTTCGCCGGTTCACCGCCACGATGAAGGTGCACACGTTCTTTCCGGACTGCGTGGTGCGGGTCTCGGGTTCACGGGTCAGGTTGCCGATGATCGTCAGTCTGTTCATTTCGTTCCCTCCGCCCTCAGTTTGTAGATTTTCGCAATTCGCCCGTCGATCACGAGCGGTTCGAGGTGGTACTTCTCCATCAGCCTCGCATCCCCGTGCTGGTGCGCCTCCTGATGATGCGCCCGGCACAGCGGCAGCGCCCGCATGCCCTCGTGGCATATCTCGCGCCGGTCGGCTCCCATCCCCACGCGGTCCACGTGATGGAGCTCCGCCTTCCGCCCGCATGCAGCACACTTGCGATGTATCGCGCAGGCGTACACATACGCCGCCACGTCGTCGTTGTAGTCCCACAGCGGCACTTTGCTGGACACGTCCATTTCCAGCATGAAATCAATCAGCATGCTGATGAACCCCCGCGCCTCTGTCATCGTGCAGTCTGAAAGACTGATCAGGCCCTGTTGCAGTCCCCCGAAAGCCCGCTGCCTGAAATCCACCTTCATGGCCGCCTTGACTTCCTCCGGGCTGCTTCCGCTCCATGCGGCGATCTCGCCCATCAGGGCATAGGCTTTCCGGCGCTGGTCCGGGCTGATGGTCCGCGCGTCAGACCAGCAGACCGTGACCGTCCCGGACAGGTTGTCCGCCGGGGGACGGCTGGTGGAGATCAGCACAGCCCCCGGCGCCTCGGACGTCACGTGGCCTACGGTGGCGATCATGCGCCTGCCTCCAGCCGCGCCTTCTCATCCAGAGCACATTGCACGCACAGCACGCGGCCGTATCTGGTTTTGGCTGTCTTTGCCACGGCCTGCGCCGAATACTGGCCGTACTTTGTGATCTCGCACCCGCAGTCCGCGCAGATGGGCGGGTTTACGGTACTCTGCGATACGTTCGTTGCGGCATCCGTTTCTGGCTTTGCTGCCGGTTTCTGTTCCTGTTTCTGGGCCGACTGTCGCATGCTGGTGTTTTCATCGGTATCTGCATCCTTGTTGTCGTCGATGCAGAAAAGGCCGTTCAGCGCGTATTTCCGCGCGTAGCTGCTCGTGGCCCCCGTGACCTGGCTCGCGTCCATGCCCTTCTTGGCGTCCGCCTCCCGCGCATAGGCCGTAGCGCTCACGCTTTCACCGTTCACGTCGATGGTGGCCGTGGCTTTCACGTAGTAGCGGTCTCCGATCAGCACCAGCTCGTCATTTAGCCGAAGCACCGCATGGGTTTCCGCCAGCAGCGGCTTCACGGCCTGCAATACGTCCTCGCAGCTTCGGTAGTCATAGCCGCCAAATTTGTTCGTCTGGTTTTTCGGAGCGTTCAGCTTTGCCTGAATCGCGCCAAGCGCTTTGATCATTTCAGGGCTCATCCTGCTCACCCCTCAGCTTTACTTCAAACTTGTCCGGCCTCTCCTCGGCCCTCACGCCCTCCAGCACAACGCCGGTTTCCGTGTCCACCACGACGCCGTCCGGGCCGATGGCGCACCGCTTCTTCAGCTCCGCCCATTTTGGCTTTGGCACCAGCTCCACAAACTCGTCCATATCGCTCGTGTGGAGGAACGCCGCAAGGATCTTGTCGTCCTTGATGTACTCGGGCTGCTGCTTCCTGCGTACCAGATCGGCGCCTGGCAGGCTGTATTTCGCCTGCGTCCTTGTCTCGCGCTTTGGCTGGATGGCAAACCATTCTGCCAGCAGCGTGGTAAAATATGCTTCCGTTTCCTCGTTGGCCTTGCGGATGCGCTCCATCTGTCCGGCAAAATGCGCTTCCCATTGCTCCGTATCACGGCGCGCTTCCCGAATTTTCCTGACTGCCCACTCGGCGCTCTGATCATCCGTCAGCCGAAAGACCTCGCTGTTTTCGATCCTCTGTTCCATTGGATTACCTCCATTCCCATTCTTTATATTCCTGTTCGTGCCTCAGCCTCTCGCGCTCTGCATCCGCCTGATGCCTCGGCGTGCTGTCATGCACACGTCTGCGCCTTTTCGGCTTCGGCGGGGGCGTGCACTCGTGAGCCTCCCACGGCGTGTCCAGATACGCGCCGCACTCGGCGCAGCGGTAGGCCATGGCTTCGCCCCTCCTCTTTCACTCAATGCAGTCGCTCAGAACCTCGTCAAACGAAGGTTCGCTTCCGTTCTTCTGCCGCTCGCTGGTCAGCATCCGGCACAGCGCCGCATTGCTTTGCCGGATATTGCTGTTTTCCTCCTCCAGTTTCCCTGCGCGTTCGATCAGCGCATTCAGCAGCGCGATGGTTTGCGCTTCCGTCATTTCAATCGTTACCTTTTTTTCCATTGCCTCTTTCCTCGCTTTCGGGTATACTGCCTGTGAATGCTTTGATCAGCATTTCGCGTCCTGGGTCCGCGCTGCATCGCGGGCCTTTTTTTGTGGCCTCAGCGCTATCTCAAGCCACGCGCTCGTCTGCCCGCATCTGATGCCACGGTCAAGCACGATCTTGCGCAGGTTGCACGGCTGGCGGCATGTGCCGCAGTCCCCGCCGCACAGCAGGCCCCGCAGCTTTCGCCTGTCCATTTCCCGCAGCGCCTGTATTCCGTACCTGCACGGGCTTTCGCACTCTGCACACGCAAGCAGGCTTCTGGCCCCGTCCTCGCACAGCTGGTATTTGATCAACGCATGCCTCACACCGTCCACCACCCAACGAACAGCACCGCCAACACTGCCCATATCAGGGCAGCCACCACCAGCATGACCCACTCAAGGTATGCGCCGCAAAACTCGCAGCGACGGTAAGCCATTGCCAATCCCCCTTTTCTGTGTTAAACTGTAAGAGAACATGAAGGCCGACAGCCGATCTTGATGTTCACCGGGTCCGCGCCCCAGCGCGGGCCTTTTATTTTAGGTATTCTCCGAATACCCATCCCATGGGCTGGCAGTCGTCGCGGCCCGGCCAGCGCACCAGCGCCCAGCCATCGCGGGTTTCCAGCACGTCTACCACCGCGCCCGGAGCCAGCGCGCCGCGAAGCGATGCGTCGACGTCCGGCTCCGCCCGGATGTTGAGGAGGCTGTCCTCGTTGACGGCCACCACCTCGCCGATGGCGTCGACCGTCCACAGCAGGATCAACACCGCCAGCGCAAGGTACAGCCCCACCAGCGGAACGGCCACATACCGCGTCACGTCCTTCCCCATTTTCCGTATCTTGCGCCTGTGCCGCCAGCGGTTCACCGCCGTGGGCGGCTGATATTCAATGATGTACATCTGTGTCTCTCTCCTGTTCGGCGCTTGCGCGCTTCTTTCGTGCCTTTGCCCAGGGGGCCAGCCCTCCTAGTGATCGGATATAGGCCACCTTCACCTCGCGCGGTGCGTCGATGGCATTCAGCGCGGCCGCCAGAATATCGCTGTTCACCTCGATCAGGCGCTCGCGCAGCCGCTCCATGCCCTCCTTGCTCGTGGGCAGGTGTACGGTCACGCCGATGGGTTCCCTTGCCGGCATTGAGGGGGCCTCCTTCCGTTGGTTCTCGCGCACGCCCTTTGCTCGTTATCGCGCGGGCTGTGCAAGGTCTACTTGATGGTATGCGGCTTGTCGCCGCTTCCTTCCGGCATGGCTTGGGCGTCATCCGCGTGACTGTCGATCCACTCCTGTAAGATGGCCGCCGCAAGCTGGCTGCGTGTCTTGCGCATTTGCGTGGCTTTCAGGCACAGCTTGCAGTTTAGTTCCTCGGAAACCCTTAGCAGCATGATGTCAGCCATTTTGTGCATCTCCTTCGTTGGGTCTTTCAGTGGGGCAGTTAGGGCCTTCCTTCTCTCCCAGCAGCTCGTCGATGGTGCATCCAAGGGCGCGGGCGAGCTTGGCTGCGGTGTCGGTAGAAACGCCGGACTTTCCATTTTCAACTTGACTTATAAATCCAGGTGTAACATCAATAGCCGCAGCAAGCTCGACCGCGCTCATTCCGAGTTTTTTTCTCAAAGCTGCGATATCTATCATTGCGGGACTCACCTCCATGAATTAAGCATAACTTAATTATACTTAATTATTTTGCATTGTCAATAGTAATGCTAAATATAATTGAAAATAATTTAGTGTCACTATATAATTGAATCAAAACAAACAGGAGGCGACGGTGATGAACTGCAAAAGAATCGCATATCTACGAAAAAAGTTAGGCATACGGCAAAAAGAATTTGCAAAAATGCTTCAAGTAACGCCGAGCGCCGTTAGTCAATGGGAAAATGGAAGAACAACGCCGGACATCAGCCTAATACCTCAAATAGCCGAGTTGCTCGGCACCACCGTATCCGACCTAATGGGTGAATCCCAACCAGAACATCCCGTCATCCGTGATGAGGATATCAAATTCGCCCTTTTCGGTGGCGATGCAGAAATTACCGACGCTCAATTCGAAGAAGTCAAGCGATTTGCCCAATTCGTGAAGATGCGCGAGGAGCGTGAGGAGCTTGGTCACAAACGATGATCTGTATGGCATCGCTGAAAGGCGCGGTCATGTTGTCGTATGCGAAAGCCTGACCGAAACGCCCTCCTTCAGTCTTCAAACGAATAAACGCTGCTACATTGCCATCGACCAACGCCTGAACGTGCAGCAGGAGCGTGAAGCCCTCGCCCATGAGCTGGGCCACTGCGAATACGGCGGCTTCTACAACCGCTACTCGAAATATGATATCCGCGCAAAGGCCGAGCGCCGCGCGGATAAATGGGCTTTTGCCAGGCTCGTGCCCTATGGCCGGCTCATGCAGGCCGTCCGCCATGGCGTCACAGAGGTGTGGGATCTGGCAGAGCTTTTCGATGTGTCCTGCGAATTTATGCAAAGGGCTATAGCGTATTACAAAACGGCGATCGTGTGAGCAAGAAGGGGGCTTTCTCTTATGGCAAAGTGCAAGCAATGCGGCCGCAGGGGCCTGTTTCTGCGACTTGACGCCCAGGGACTATGTCCGCAATGCGCAGCCATGCTTGCGGAAAAAAGACGGGCTGCTGCTGTGCCCAAACCCGTTCAGCCCCGTCAGGAATTCACAGTAGATGTTTCCATGCCTATGGTTTCCCGCATTCCGTTAAAGCAGAACAATGTGCCACCGGAGTTGCGCATGCTTCTCTATAACCTTGCATCCGAGGAAGGCGAAAGCGCTTTTACTGAATATCATTATTTCTCTCATGACGATGGAAAGAGGGACATGTCTCTGAGGGAAGCGGCAACCAAAGTCGGTTATTTTTCCGACCGGCTGTTTGAGCGGGCCGGAAATGCGCGCCATTGGGTCAATGCCTGTACAGATCCGCAGAAATACTTTGAAAACTATGATCTTTATGTGGACGCCCTGCAAAAGCTCACCCATCTGGAGCGCTTCGCCGTCTATCATGAGCCGTTGCCTTCCGTTACGCTTTCCTCACTGCTTTCGGAAAAGGCGACCTGTGAAATGAATATGATTGCACGCGCGTGGGAATCAAATACACGCGCTGCATGCAATCTCAAGTCTCCACAGGCCCGCATGCGCAAGCTTTCAGCAGCCATAGATAACCTTAAAGCCTTTCAATCCCGCATGGAACCCGATTCAGCGCATGAAGTGGACAGGCTTGCGGCATCACTTGGCGATACGGATATGCAAACTCTTGATGCGCCTGCCAAGGAAACCCCCGTTTTCGATGAGGAAAAAGAGCGGGAGCTGCTGGCCGAATATCAGGAACAGACCCAGCCGAAAGCCCGGCATTTTGCACGCATACCGCTCATTTCATTTTATTATAAATATCGGGCTGAACCGCAGTGGCTCGAAAAGTGCATTGCTCTTTGCAAAGAAGATATTGCGGAGCTGCCGTTGCTGGACCAGCAGGAGAGGGACGAAGCGGAAGCCTTTTTCCACGAATATACGGTCAATGTCGGCGCACCGGATAAAGAAATGCTTCGCGATCATAATCACACGATGAAATACGGATTTGACGGCAATATACCCGCTTTTGATCGCCTGATCATGATCCATCTTCATGCACAGGACTATGAAAACGCCCTGATATACTGCGATATGGCTATCCGCCATGCAAAGGAGCACGGTCTGGAAGATGAAAAATATCGGCAAAAGAAGCTGAGGATAAAGAAGAAGCTTGAAAACCAGCGCAAATAAAAGCAAGGAGCAATTGCCATGGGAAAGTGCAATGTTTGCGGTAAACATGGTCTGTTTTTGAAAACAAACCATGACGGGCTTTGTAAAGCCTGCGAGCTGGCTGCCTATCAAAAACAGGTCGCTGATCTTCAGGAAAAGATCAATCAGCTGAAATCCCGCCGTGAAAACGAGGAAGCTTTGCTTGCTCAGGCTATTTCCAGAGCGGAAAAGCAGGCCGCCGAAAAAACGGAACCGCTTTTTCGCAGGGCCGAAGAACTCAAGGAACATATCGCTTCTCTTAACCAGTCCTACGAAAAATTGCAGGGTGATGAAAACAAGCTTTCAGCACGCGTTGCGAAAATGTCAAATCTATTGTTAAGCGCCAAATATGCTCTGTCGGAGTTTAAAGATGGTTACAATCCGCAGGCAATGGAACAGCTGATACACAATATGGAGGAACTAGTCCCTCCGGCCCAGGATCTGAACTGTCTCACAATGAAAGATCTTCGTGCTCAGTATCGCGCCGTCGAAAAACAAATCAAATCTCTTTATACCGAATATCAGGCACGTTATACCACAAAAGCCTATGCAATGCTGTATAAATTGATGGTTTTGGCTCTTAGCGCGGAACTTGACGTTATCATGAAATCCCTGTCATTCAATAAGCTTGATGCTGCCATTTCAAAAGTCAAAAAGATCACCTCCGAGTACTACACGATTATAGCTGACGGAAATCAAACGATCGCCCCCACTTTGATGAAATTTACCGGTCAGATCGAGTATCTGTATATCAACGCTGTAAAGCTGGAATATGAGTATTTCGTCCGGAGAGAATGCGCAAAAGAAGAACAGCGTGCCATCCGCGAGCAGATGCGTCAGGAAGCCGCTGAAAGGAAGCTGCTTGAGCAGCAGCGCAAGAAAGTTGAAAGTGAAGAAAAGAAGTATCTGGCTGAAATCGAGCGTCTGAAAGCCCAGCTTGCGCAAGCCAGTGAAGCTCAAAGCCAGTTGATCACCAATCAGCTGTCCGAAGTACGCGAACATCTGTCGGAGCTCGAGGGAAAGAGAGAAGAAATCATCAACCTTCAAAACGGGAAGGCCGGCACAGTGTATGTTATCAGCAACATGGGAGCCTTTGGCGATCATGTATTTAAAATTGGCATGACCCGGCGTCTGGAACCCGAAGACCGCGTAAACGAGCTTGGTAATGCCAGCGTTCCTTTTCCATATGACATTCATAGTCTGATCTTCTCTCAGGATGCAGTGTCTCTAGAGCATGAATTGCACACCCGGCTTGATGCAAAACGCGTGAATAAAGTGAATCGCCGAAAAGAATTTTTTGATGTTTCGCTGGACGAATTGGAGGCTCTGGTTTCTTCGATCGATCCAACAGCTCCTTTTAATCGGACAATGGTTGCCGAGCAATACCGGCTAAGCCTTTCGCTTGACCATCCGCTCAGCAGCATAGAGGATTCACTGGATATTGACCCGGAAGAAGAAGCGGATATTACTTGATTATATCCTAGTATCTTTCAGGAGGCCTTCCCATGCCCGACTTCACCGCCCTATCCCACAAAAGCGGCATTTCCGTCCCCGTGCTTCAGGCCATCGCCTCCGCCGGACAGCGCCACGCCCAGCGTGTGGTGCTCTACGGCTCCCGCGCGCGGGGGGATCATTATCCCGAAAGCGACATCGACATCGCCTTCTTTGGCAGCAACGAGGGCTTTCTCCGCTTTGAAACCTGCATGGAGCAGCTTCCCACCCTCCTGGAATACGACCTTGTCCATGTCACCGAAAAGACCTCCCCGGCTTTTGCCGAGAATATCAAAAAGGACGGTATCGTGCTGATGGATGCATCCGTAGTCAAAATTCAGCAGCTTCACAACGCGCTCTCCCGGCTGGAAGAGGCCATCGCGGAGTACCGGCAAACGGGCAGCACGGTCGTGCGCGACGGTGCCATCCAGCGCTTCGAGTTCTGCGCAGAGCTGGCCTGGAAGGCCGCGCAGGATTACATGCAGGCACAGGGCTATCTGGATGTGCACAGCCCCAAGGCCGTCATGCGCAAAGCCTACGCCGAACACATCATCACCGACGAGGCCGGCTGGCTTGCTCTGCTGGATGCCCGCAATCAGACCTCCCACCTCTATGATGACGAGGTGGCCTCTGCCGTCTATCAGGCTATCGAGGGTACCTATCTGCCCCTGTTGCGCGCCCTGAGCGAGAAGCTGTCCGCCGCTGTCTGACTTTCCCCTGCTCGGTTGTTATCTTCTCGCCAAGGAGGCGTGCCGTGAACATCGCCATCTACCCGCGCAAAAGCAAGTTTTCGCCCACCAGCGAATCCATCGCCAATCAGGTCGCCATGTGCCGCGAATACTGCGACCGCTGCTTCGACGACCCGCATTATCTCGTCTATGACGAGGATGAGGGGTTTTCCGGCAAGAGCACCAACCGTCCGGCCTTCACGCAGATGATCGAGGACATGCGCGCCGGCAAATTTCAAGTGCTGTGCTGCTACCGTCTGGACCGTATCAGCCGCAATGTGCGTGATTTTGCCGAGCTGCTGGATGATCTTCAGCGCCATAACATCGCCTTTGTCTCCGTCCGCAACAATTTCGACACCTCCACACCCTTTGGCCGGGCCATGGTGTATATCTCCTCCGCCCTGGCACAGATGGAGCGAGAGACGCTGGCCGAGCGTGTCAAGGATAACCTGTACGAAATGGCCCGTTCCGGCCGCTGGCTGGGAGGGGTCACTCCGCTGGGCTTTGTGGCCAAAGCGCAGGAGGTCCACCGGGACGACAAAAAGCGCAAGCTCCTCATGCTTTCGCCCGTGGAGGAGGAGCTTGCGCAGGTGCGTGATCTGTTTGACCATTTTCTGCGGTTGGGCAGCGTGACCAAGCTGCTCCAGTATTGTCTGGAACACCGCATCGTCAGCCGCAACGGCAACGACTATTCCCGTACCACGCTGCGCCTGCTTTTGACCAATCCCGTCTACTGCACCGCCGACGCGGAGGCGTGGGCGTATTTTTCGTCCGGTGACTACCAGCTCTGCGCCCAGCGGGAGGATTTTGACGGCGTGCGCGGCATTCAGCCCTTCGCCCGCACCCGCAAGGACGATGGCGGCACCGTCTCCCGACCGACCAGCGACTGGATTATCGCGCCCGGCCTGCACCGCGGCGTCCTTCCGGGCGCCATATGGGTGCGCGCCCAGCAGATTCTTCAAGACAACCGCGATCTGGGCAGCGCCTACAAAGCCCCGCGTACTGAAAACGCGCTGCTATCAGGCGTCATCCGCTGCGCCGGCTGCGGAGCATACATGCGACCCAAGGCCTATGGCAAGCCTCTGCCGGACGGCAAACGGCGCTTCAGCTATGTATGCCTTACAAAGATCGACAGTTGCGGCGCGCGCTGTGCCATGCCGAATGCCCCAGGCCGCGACGTGGACGCCTTGGTCATTAAAGAGCTGACCAGCCTCACCTCCGACGGAGGCGCCATCAGCACGCTTCGTAGCGAAGCCCGACTTGCTCAGGGCGAGGCGCGGCGCACGCATGCCGAAGCCGTAGCCACGCACGAAAAGGCCATCGCATCCATGCAGAAAAAGGTGGACAAGCTGGTGGACGCTCTGGCCGCCGGCGCGCCGGAAGGTGCCCGTCAGCGCATCCTGTGCGAAATCGACCGCTATGAGCAGGAAATCGAGCAGCACCGCGACGCACTGAGCGAGCTCAACGCCTCCGTCCTGCTCGACGCCGATCCCTCCGCCCTCCTTGACGCCGCTTTCTCCGCGCTGGAGAGCTTCCGCACCAGCTTCTCTTCCCTCACGCACGACGAGCAGCGCCGCGCCATCCGAGCCCTGGTTGATCGCGTCACCTGGGACGGCAAAAACGTGTCCATCGAAGTATTCGGAGAAAAAACGCTCCCAAAATAGCGGGGGCGTTGCCGTCGTGGAACGGTAGGTTTATCCACCGTAATGACGCCCTTGCCGATGTACTCTACGCAGCGACTATCCACAAACAGGATGTCGATGGGCACGTCGATCTTGCAGCGCACGCGGGCGAAGCAGGGACGGTCGCACAGGCGTTCCACGGAAAGGTTACGGATGGTGCCTTCCGTAGTGGTGGAGCGGCAGCTTTCGAACGTGATGGGCGGCACGGGCGGGCTGGTGGGGGGCACGGTTTCGGTGGCGTCATCACAGCAGCAGTTGCAGCAGTTGTTAGCCACCATGGCGTAGCTGGTGATGGTCACTTCCTTGTCATCCAGCTGCTCCTGCTGCAGGCAGCTGTCGTATACGCGCTTGACCTGCACGCATACCTTTTCCTGCAGTCCGTCCAGCGCGCTGCCATTGGTGATGGTGCCGGGGCAGCAGCAGGGGTTGGCGTTTTTGTAAGAGTAAAAAGACATTGGCACGCCTCCTTCTTTGTTCGTCGGCCGCAGGGAGGCTTTCGCATGGCAGCGTCCCTTGCGCCGTTCACTGATACAGTATGACGGCGCGGCGAACGCGTGCGGAAAAGGTGGCGGCTTTCAAACATTCTCCGGCAGGATGCGCTCCACGGTGTAGCCCATCTCCTCAAGGCAGCTCAAAACGCTGTCTCCGCTTAGCACCAGGTGCAACAGGCCCAGCGTCACAAAGCAGGTATTCTCCCCCTCCAGCCACTGGGCCATCTGCCGGGCCATGCGCATGTTGCGCTCGGTCACCAGTGCCGCGTGGTATTCCCTGGCCAGGTCCTGATCGGGTTCGGCGGCCATGCCGTCCAGATAGGCCCGGGCAAAGGCTTCTGCGTCGCCCATGCGCCACCAATCGGGCCATCGGTCGATGACCGCGTCCATGCCGGTGGCACTATCCGGGTTGAGGATCACGCAGCAGGTGGAGCGAAGCAGAGATTCCTGCAGCGCCGGGCTCAGGCCGTCCAACACCTCAAGTTCAGCGCGGGTATCCTCCAGCCATGCCTCCGGCTTTCCACCGCCGAGCTTGCGGACCTGCTCTTCCACACCCAACGCGGCGGACGCTTTGGTGCCCCGCGCCTCCAGCGTGGCGGCCACCGCCTCCGTATTGAGCATGCTCATCACGGCCCAGGGCTTGAGCGTGTTCAGGCTGTCCATGCGGTATCCCGCCTTTTGCGCCGCCTGTCTGACCAGCGCGTAGGTATCCGCGCTCACCAGGGTTTCCAGCGTGTCCCCTTCGGGACAACGCATCAGCTCCTGATAGGCGGCCTGCGCCTGCGCGCTTGCGGTATCGCACTCAAAGGCCAGCACATCCGCCGCCTCCATTGCGTCCAGAATATGCTGCCCCATGGGGTACATGTCCTCGCTGCCCACATGGATGCTGCCCAGCAGATACAGATCGCTTTTTCCGCCGGTCACACGGTAGAGAATGCCGGCGCTTCCTTTCTTTTGTGGTGTGCAGCCGCCTGCGCCCAGAACCAGCAGCAACGCCAGCGCAAGGGCGGTCATCTTTCTCCCTCTTCTGTGCATGCCGTTTCCTCCAATCTTTGCGCAGCAAGGGCGATATCCTCGTCGTACAGCTGCCAGCTCGCGGGCAGCAGCGCCACGTAGGCGGGGTCATAGTAGCGATCGTCCATAAGCAGCACGATTCCCCGGTCGCTTTCGGACCGGATGACCCGCCCGGCCGCCTGCAACACCTTCTGCATGCCCGGAATTCGGCACGCATAGGCGAATCCGTCGCCAAAGTACCGCTGATAACAGGTGCGCACCGCATTCAGCCGTGCGGTGGGAACAGGCAGGCCCATGCCGATCACCGCTGCGCCGATCAGGCGTTCGCCGGGCAGATCAATGCCCTCGCTGTACAGCCCTCCCAGCACGCACAGGCCGAGCTTTGGGCCTTTTTGCTTTTCAAACGCCTCCAAAAACGCGATCTGTTCGTCCCCTTCCATATCGCGGCGCTGCACCAGCAGTGGCGGCAGTCTGTCCGCATCTTCCTTCAGGCAGTCCAGCACCAGCGACAGGTAAGCATAGCTGGGAAAATAGGCGATATAGTTGCCCGGACGCGCCGCGACCAGCTCGCACAGCGCATCTGCAATCTGCCTTGCCGTGCGTTCCCGCCGGTCATACGCGGTATTCACACGCCTGCGCACCACCGCCAGATGGCGCGAATCAAACGGTGAGGAGAGTGCAAAGCAGGCATCCGCTTCCTCTCCGCCCAACAGCCGCTTCATGGCGGACAGCGGCGTCAGCGTGGCCGAAAAGAAAACCGAACCTTGCAGACCGCGCGTTACACGCGCAATCTCCCTGCCCGGCAGCAGGCAGTACACGGTAAGCGTTCGCTCCCGGCCCCGCCCTTCCAGCAATACGGCGTAGTCCTCATCCAAATGCGCCACCGCATATCGAAAGCCCATCAGCATGCGCGCAGCTTCCCCCGCTTCCGTGCCCTCGCCCTTTGCCAGCTGCTGAAGCGCGAGGGCGAGCACCTCCTCCGCCTTTTGCGCAATGCCCTCCGGCAGCGCATCCAGCGTGCGCTCAAAAGGGGCCGCTTCTTGCGCTCCCAGCTCGCGCAGCTCATGGATCAGCGCAGTCAAGGCACGGTAATACGGTGTTTTTCGTCCCGCTCGCTTGCCATGCTGCGCGCGCAGGTGGGCCAGCTCCCGGCTGTTCAACGCGCCGGACAGGCTGTCGCGCACGCGCTCCACGGCATGGTGCGCCTCGTCCACCAGCAGGGTCATGTCCCGACGGTGCTGAAACAGACGCTTGACCTGCGCGAAAGGGTCAAAGGCGTAATTCAGGTCCATCAGCACCACGTCAGCCAGTTCCACCAGCGTGAGGGCCAGCTCAAAGGGGCATACGTCATGCCGGTCCGCCGCCTGCAGGATGCGCTCGTCGGTCCAGACCGCGTCCCGGCAGGCCAGCAGCTCGTCCACCGCATCGCCCTGGCGCAGATAGTGCCCCCTGGCGCGCGGACAGAAGTCCGGATGGCAGCGCGTGGGCGCGGGGCAGAGCTTTTCCTTGGCGGTGAGCACGGTGCAGCGGGCGCGCAGGCCCTGCCGGTACATGCGCTCCAGTGCGTGGACGGGGCTCTGGCGCGCGGTGTTGCGGGCCGTGAGATACAGCACCTTGCCGGTCAGCCCTTCTCCGAGGGCCTTCAGCGCGGGATACAGAACCGCCACGCTCTTGCCCGTCCCTGTGGGCAGGCTGGCGAACAGCCGCTTTTTGCGCCGGATGGCAGTATACACCTGTACGGCCAGCTCATGTTGGCCCTTTCGGTAGGTTTCATAGGGAAAGGCGAGGGCCCGAAGGCTCGCATCCCGCTCACGGCGGTAGGCGCTTTCGCGCAGGGCACGGGCCGTCCATGGCTCCAGCAGACTTTGAAGAACGGCCGTCAAAGCGTTCTGGTCCAGCGTTTCCTCATGGCGCGAGAGCGCCTCGCCTGCCTCGTCCACATAGCACACGCACAGCCGTACCCGTTCGCAGGGCTTTTCCTTGGAAAGCATCGCGCCGTAGCACACCGCCTGAGCCCAGTGCTCCGCCAGCGGCTCCGGGTGTGCCTGCGCGCTGAGCTTAATCTCCTCAACAAAGGGCACATCGCCATCCTCAAACAGGTCCATGCGGCCATAGGCGGTCACTTCCGCCCCCAGGCAGGCAAAGGCGTGACGGATGCTCTTTTCCCTCTCGCCCCCTGCGCCTTCCTGCCGCGCACGGTGCGCCCGTCCGCCGGCGAGCATGCGCTCGGCGTCCTCCGCCGGCGTAATATCGGGCGGAAAATAGGAAAAGGCCACCAGCTCGCGCACGGAGACCCGAAACGTTTCTCCCACGGCGGTGGCCCTCCTTTTTGTCAATCCCTGCGATTGCGTGCGATGATGAGCAGACGCACCAGCTGCAATAGGCTGCTGATGGCGGCTGCCACATAGGTCATGGCCGCGGCGCTCAGCACGGCGCGCGCACCGTCCATCTCCTCGGGGCTCAAATAGCCCTGCTGATCCAGCACGCGCAGCGCCCGTCCGCTGGCATTGAACTCCACCGGCAGCGTGACCAGGGAAAACACCAGGGTGAGTGCAAAGCAGGCGATGCCCACGTAGATCAGCGGCTCCCAGCTGAACAGCAATCCCAGCAGAAAGATGGGAAAATAGAGGTTGCTGCCCAGGTTGACCACCGGCACCAGCGCGCTGCGCAGCATAAGCGGCGCATACCCTTCGTGCTGCTGCATGGCGTGTCCACATTCGTGAGCCGCAATGCCGATCGCGGCCACGCTGCTGGAGCCATACACCCCGTCGCTCAGACGCAGGGTGTTGTTTCGCGGGTCATAATGGTCTGTCAGATTGCCGGAAACGGTGCGTATGCTCACATTTCCACAGCCCGCCTGATTGAGCATGGAGCGGGCTACATCCTCCGCGCTCATGCCGCTTCGGGCATGGACGGCGCTGTACTTTCTGAAAGCGGATGAAACCCGCATCTGTGCCCACAACCCCAGAAGCAGGCCGGGAATGACAAGAATCATGGTCCAATCCCAATAGAACATCTGCGATCCTCCTTGCTGGCCGTTGGGAAACGGCCCATGCTTAGCATACACCATTCTGCCGGAAATTCAACCCGGCGGGCGCCGAAATGTCGTTTTTGTGCCGCGTATACCTCACGCTGGCCGCGGGCAGGCTATAGGCAGGAGGGATGCGTATGCTCCGAAGGCTTCATCCGCGGTGTTCCCTGTGGCTGAATGCAGCGCTGGTGCTGGTCTGCGCCGCAGTTTTTTTATTGGTGCTGCTCTGGCCTCTTCATTCATTGGGTACGACCGTGGCGTATACCCCGGAGGAACGCTCCCTGCTGGAAGCGCTTGAAAGTGGTGAGATCATCCGCCTGCATGTGCTGGCCGACGGCGACGACGCAGAGAGCCAGCGCGTCAAACTGTGCGTGCGTGATGCGCTGATCGCCGCCTTTGGCGAAATGCTGCTGGACGCCTCGCAGGCCGATGCGGACACAGTATACGAAACGCTTTTGACCCATGTATCCCAGATGCAGGAAGCGGCGCTGGCCTGTGCCCGTGAAAACGGATTTACAGGGCCTGTTACCGCCGAGGCGGGGGTCCTGACGCTTCCGGCCAAAACCTACGGACAGGTCACGTTGCCGGAGGGAGACTACCGCGCTCTGCGGGTAACGCTGGGCAGCGGGCAGGGGCAAAACTGGTGGTGCGTGCTGTTTCCCCAGCTGTGCCTGGCGGTTTCCTCCGAGGGTGTGGAAGCACAGCCCGCCGAGGTGCCCGACCTGACCTGGGACACGAAACGCATCTTCTCCCAATGGCTGATTTTTCCCGTTTGACGGACAATCCGTCACAAACTATGCTATAATAGTCGCATCTCAATCACTGGAGGTGCGCCGCGATGCCAGGCTCTTTTTTGCCCGTTACGCCTGAGGAGGTTGCTCAACGGGGATGGGATGCGCCCGATTTTGTCTACGCCGTAGGCGAGGCATATGTGGATCATCCCTCCTTCGGTCACGCCATCATCGGCCGGGTGCTGGAGGCCGCAGGCTACCGCGTGGCGATGCTCTGCCTGCCGGAATATCACAGTGCGGAAGCGTTCAAGCGCTTTGGAAGGCCAAAGCTGGGGTTTCTGGTTTCCTCCGGGGTCATCGACAGCATGGTCAACCACTATACCGTAGCCCGCAAGCGGCGCAATACCGACGTGTACGCCCCCGGCGGACGTGCCGGCCTGCGTCCCGACCGCGCGGTCACGGTGTACTGCAACCGCATCCATGAAGCATATCCGGGCATACCGGTGCTCATCGGTGGGGTGGAGGCTTCGCTGCGCCGGTTTTCGCACTATGATTACTGGGACAACAAGGTACGCCGCAGCGTCCTGGTGGATAGCGCCGCCACGCTGCTGCTTTACGGCATGGGCGAAAACACCATTCTGGATTGCTGTGACTGGGTGCGCCGGGGTATGCCCGCGCACGAGCTGCCCCGTCTGCGCGGCGTGTGCTACATGGCCAAGCAGCCTCCCAGAGACGCGCTGCTGCTGCCCTCCCATGCCGAGATCACCGCGGACAAGCGTGCCTACTGCCGGGCCTTTCTGCTGGAATATCAGGAACAGGACCCCGTGCGTGGGCACACACTGTGCCAGCAGCAGGATGCGCAGCGTTATCTGGTGCAGAACCCGCCCGCGCTTCCGCTCACGCGTCAGGAGCTGGACCGCGTATACGACCTGCCCTTCACCCGTCTCGCCCACCCGATGTATGACGCCCAGGGCGGCGTGCCCGCGCTCCAGGAGGTGCGTTTCTCCATCAGTGCGGTACGCGGCTGCTTCGGGGCGTGCAGCTTTTGCGCCCTCACCTTTCATCAGGGGCGCATCGTTTCCTCCCGAAGCGAGGAATCCCTGCTGAAGGAAGCGCGCCTTCTGGCTTCTTTCCCTGATTTTAAGGGCTACATCCACGATGTGGGCGGCCCTACGGCCAATTTCCGCCAGCCTGCCTGCGACCGCCAGCTTCGGGAAGGCGCCTGTAAAAACCGGCAATGCCTTTACCCGACCCCCTGTAAGCATATGCGCGTAAGCCATACCGAGCTTGTTTCGCTGCTTCGTAAAATGCGGGCCATTCCGGGCGTGAAAAAGGTGTTCATCCGCTCCGGCATCCGCTATGATTATCTCATGGCCGACAAAAGCGATCAGTTTCTGACCGAGCTGTGCCGTTATCATGTGAGCGGCCAGCTGAAGGTCGCGCCGGAGCATATCAGCCCGAATGTGCTCGCCCGCATGGGCAAGCCACGGCGGGAGGTTTACGAGGCGTTTGTGGAGCGCTACAACGCCGTCAACCGGAAGTACGGCCTCAACCAGTATCTGGTGCCCTACCTGATGAGCAGTCATCCGGGGAGCACGCTCAAGGATGCGGTGGAGCTGGCGGAGTATCTGCGCGATACGGGCCATCAGCCGGAGCAGGTGCAGGATTTCTATCCCACCCCGGGCACCCTGAGCACCTGCATGTACTACACCGGCCTGGATCCGCGCGATATGCAGCCGGTCTACGTGCCCAAGAATCCCCATGAAAAGGCCATGCAGCGCGCCCTCTTGCAGTATCGCAACCCGAACAATCACGATTTGGTACGCGAGGCGCTGCGCCTGTGCGGCAGGGAGGATCTGATCGGCTTTGGTCCTCATGCGCTGGTGCCGCCGCGCACAATTCACTCCTCAGCAGAGCGGAATTTCCGCGAAAAGGCCGCCTCCAGGGCGAAAAGCGCCCGTACTCACGGGATCGCTCCCGCCAGGTCGCGCGTTCCCGCGTCCCGCCGCACGGACCGCGTTGCTCCCCGGCAGGGAGGCCGTCACGCCGGCGCCGGACGCAAAGGGGGCGGGCGTTCATGAACCTGTGCAGCTACTGGCGGGCTGTTCTCGCACAGGATGCGGACGGCATGCGTGCGTTTCTCGCGCCGGACGCGGTGGTTCGCTGGCCCAACACGCGCGAGCGCTTTACAGCGGAGGAATTCATTCGGGTTAATTGCGCCTATCCCGGCGCATGGAAAGGCGGGCTGGAACGCGTGGAGTATGCCGGCGACGTGGCCATCTGCGTGGTCCTGGTCCAGTCGGCGGATGATGCACAGTCGCTGCACGCGGTTTCTTTCCTGCGCCTGCACGGAGACAGGATTGTTCAGATCGACGAATACTGGAGCGACGACGGTCCCGTGCCGCCATGGCGAAAAGCGCTGCTGGGCAGAGTAAACGGAGAAAAATGAAAAAACGCGGGCCGCATACGCGACCCGCATCTATACGTATTCATTTTATGGTTCCTTGACGGCACTGAGCAGTTCCGCCGGGTTGAAGGGAAAGCGCAGCACTCCCGCGATTTCTCCTGCAATTTCCCCCGCCTGAATGAAAAACACCACGTTTCCATCCGCATCCAGATAAAAATCGGATTCGGGGCTGAACGCGCCGGTCAATTGCTCCTTTGAAAGCCCATCCAGATAGTCGCCGTCGGCATTCTGGCTGTCGCGCTCCACGATTTGCCAGACCAGCTCATAGGCCAGCTGCTCCGCCACACTCTGCCCGTCGCTCAGCTCGCCGCCCTCCTCCTCCAGCCCCAACACCTGCGAAAGGCTCACGGGCTGGCCGGCATAGAGGCCGTCGCGGGCGAACGTATCCGCCGACAGGCTTACGTTTTCTCCTCCCCCGCCCAACGTAGTGGAGGTGAGGACAACGCTCACATACCGGCTCGAATCATGCGTCACCTCATAGTCGATGGAGGCATCCACCGGCTCGGCCAGGTTCTGCATGTCCTGCGCCATGGCCTGATAATACTGATTGATGGCCTTGTCGGCATCCGTCCAGGCATCAAACTGGGGGTAGCGATACCGCAACGTGCAACTTTCCGTGACGCCATCCGACGGCCAAACATGTTCGCCGGTAAGGGCGTCTGCCAGAGGCAGTCTTTCGGCGGGCGACGGCGCCTGCGTATTCAGCGGGGCTTCCATGGCAAGTGCGGCTGCGCCCGCAAGCGTAAGGAACAGCGCCAGACCCAGCGCAGCCGCTCTTTTCATGGCAAAACGCTCCTTTGCTTAGCCCTGATACAGCTCGTTGGCCACAAAGCTGTTTTCCAGGTACGAGGTGTACATGCTGTACTGGCTCATCAGCGAGCTGAGGAAGCGCAGCTCCGCCTGATAGATGTAGCGATCGGTCACAATGTAGACCTCAAAGACATAATAGCCGTCCTCGGTGGTGTAGGCCACAGTGCCATACTGGGACTCCTCGTTGATGGTCGAGGTGCTGCCCGTGATACCGTTGGCAATGACGCCCACGTAATCGGTCAGATTGGCGCCGTTGGTATTGTCGATGCGCTTGGCCGAGAAGCTGGCGCTACCGTCGGGCAGCTCCGCAGAGACGCCGTCATCGCTCTCCACCAACAGGTCGTCCGTGAACACGGCAGGATAGAGCAGCGTGAAGCCCAGATGGCTTTCGTACTCCACGGCGATCTGATCGAAATAACCCTGCATGGCATCCTCCAGGGACAGATCGGTGCCCACGGAGTAGCCCATCAGGCGGAAGCCGTTGAGCGCGGTGGAATCGCTCTGGAAGGTGAACACCGCACGCTCCAGCCACTGGATGTTGCTGTAGTCCGCCTCGCTCATCTCGCGCATGGGCTTGTCCGCCAGATAGATCTCGCCGATGATCTGTACCGTAGCGCTGTCCGCTCCACGGTTGACCGTGACGGGATGGAAGCCAATGAAGCCGTTGATGTCATCAGTCATCACCACGGGTTCCAGCTGCGGCAGCTGCGCGGCAAAGATCTTGCTCAGCAGCTCGGCCTGAGCGTTGGTGTCATTGATCATGTCGGCCGTGACGCCCACCTCGGCGCCATAGGTCTGTCCCACCTTGAAAAATGCGTCGGTAAAGGAAACGGTCAGCACTCCGTCCGCTCCGGGAACGGATTCGGGCGCGTTGGGCGAGTATTGCGAGGCCGCGCACACCAGATCCATCAGGGGGGTCAGGGCCTCAAAGTCTGCCATGTCCTGAGCTCCTTCGGCCAGGGCGCCGGCGCCCGCCGTCAGCGCAAGGCACAGCGCCGCAACCAGAGAGATCACCTTCCGTACGGTGCGATTCATCATGTTGTCATCCTCCTCCATGTGATGCAAATCGGCTTTGTTCGCCGGTTCGGTACGTTCATATAACGCGCCGGCATGGATGTTTCATCCACGTTTCGCAATATATTCCGCGGCGCTGATGGCGGCAATATTGCCTTCCCCCACCGCCTTGGGCACCTGCAGGGGCTTTCCGGTACAGTCGCCCGCTGCGAATACGCCCGGAATGTTGGTGCGCATGCCCCGGTCCACGGGGATGTAGCTGCCCTCGGTGCGAAGGTCCGCAAGCAGCATCGACAGCGGCATCGCCGCCCGGAAAATAAAGATGCCGTCGTAGCGGTGCTCGCCCTTGTCGGTCTGCAGCACCAGCGCCTCGCCGTCCCGAGCGATGGCTCGCGGCTTTTCCTCACTGGGATGAATCCGCGCATCCAGCCCGGTCATGTCATGCGCCTTTAACCGGTAGTAATCCAGCTCCGCCGCAAGGCCTGCCAAAAATGCGCTTTCCTCCACGCCCTGCGCCGAGCCGCTCAGTACCGCGATGCGCCTGCCGCGATAGAACATGCCGTCACACGTGGCGCAGTAGCTCACGCCCCGTCCCAGCTGTTCCTCCTCGCCTGGCAGCAGCACCGGCCGTGCAGCTCCCATGGCCAGCAGCACCGTCTTGGCCTCCATCACATCGTTTTCTACCAGCAGCATGAACCCGCTTTCCGTGGGCATGATCTGCCGCACCAGCCCCGCGCGCTCCTCGGCTCCCAGCTCAAGCGCCTGGCTGCGAAAGCTTTCCAGCATGCTCTCCCCTGATGCGTGCGGCATACCGGGATAATTATCAATGCGCTCGGCTGCCCGAAGCAGTCCCGCATCGTTTGCGGGTGCGATCACCGTGGCTGAAAGGCCGCGCATCCGCGCCGTCATGGCGCAGGACCAGCCCGCCGGACCTTTTCCCACGATTGCGATGTCCGTCATTTCAACCTCCTGCGGCGTGGAGCGAACCTATACCACACCTTGATAAAGTATATCAAAATCGTTACCAAAATACAAGGCTTTTCAAACAACTATCACAAATGTGTTACAAAATTTTTCATTTTCCCCCTTTCTATTCTATGAAATAACCGGCCGCCCATGCTCCGACAGGGCGGCCGGTCCATTACGCGCGGCAGGCGCTATTCAAGCGAGGCAAACAGCAGCAGCTCAAAGCAAGGATAGCTCTCCGGGTCCTCTTCCTCGCCCTCCACGCCCGTGCTCAGTGACATGCCTGCGCAGGTGCCATACATCATCACGCGCTCATCCACCTGGAAATTGGGCTTTTCCTCAGAGGTGACGAGGATGATGTTGCTGTACTCGTCATTTTTGCGATTGAGCGCCATGCGGATGATATACATATCTCCGCTTTCGCTGATATCCACGATGTAGGCCTTGTAGTCCATGATGCGGCCCTCGTAGCCCTCCATCTTGTCGATCAGCTGGCTGTAGGAGGGCGAAATGGACTGCTCGTTAAGATAATCCATCATGTCCTCTTCGGTCCATTTGCGTGTGAACGTGAAGGTGAACCGCCGGTCCGCCAGGTTTTTCTTGCTGAAGGCCAGCACCGCCTCATAGACGCCCTCTTCCTCCGCATCCAGCGAGAAGGAGAATTTGCCCGCGCTGGTTACGCGCTTGGTCATGGCATCCTCGCCGTTCAAAAAGATCTGAATGGTGGCGCCGGGTTCAGCCGTTCCGGCAAATTCCACCTCATCCTGCGATACGGTATCCCCGGGCTTGGTGGTAAAGTTGACGGTAAGCAGCGTGCGCTGATAGGTCACCGGATACGCCAGCTCCACCACTTCCTCGCCCTGGTATTCTCCGGTAATGGTGATGAGGAACACACCCTCCCTCGGAAGGTTGATCGGCAGGGAGAATTTTCCGTTTTTACCCGCTGTCGCCTCGGTTACAATGGGTTCGGGATAGCTCAGTCCCATAACCACGGCGGTCAGGGTCACGCCCTCGGCCGCGGTGCCTTCGATTTCAAACTCCTGTTCGTTGGTTTCGGCGGGGGGTTCGTCGGTAATGAGAATTCGGGCGCTGGCCTTGGGCGGCAGGGGCAGCACCTCTACAAAGGTAAAGGTCTCCCAGATTTTATTGAGATTGGTGTTGTCCTTATTGGTGGTGGAGCGGCCATAGATCTGCATGTCAAAGTCGATTTCGTAGCCGTTGCGAATGGTGCGGCGCATAAAGCCGCGGTAGAGGATTTCGCCGTTGTCGCGCCGGGTGTAGCGCAGCACGAGGAAGCGGCCATTGTCGGTATTTTTCCATTCAGAGGTGGTGAATTCGTACCCTTCGTATTCGTTATTGGGGTAGTGACTGGTGCGATAAACACCGCGTACATCGCTGGTCTGCTCGTTGACATCAAAGATAGAGGCGGACCGCTCGTTCTGCACGGCACGCAGCTCAAAACATGCGTCGCCCTCCTCCGTCCATGCCTGCAAAAGCACGCCGCGGGCCAGAAAGTCATTGGATGCTATCTCCATGGAGGAGCCGCGCGCCTCCAGCCAGTCGCTGTAATTGTTGAGGTTGTCCGGTGTGAGTACGATGTAGCCCTCGGGCATCTCCATGGTGGCGTAGAGCTGGTCAAACACATAGGTTTCCGCGAGGGCAGGCGCACACGCCAGCAGCAGCAAAAGCAACAAAAGGCAGGGAATCGCTTTGCGCATAATGTCACATCCTTCACAACACTTCTGCAGCGCACGGCGGAACTGGAAGAGCCCAGCGCGGTGTTACAGGGAATTCATGATGTTTTATTGTAACACAAAGCGTCCATGCAGGCAACCGACCACAGGGGAGATTTTACATTTTGCCTGGGCTGTTGTTTTTCTTCTGTACCAGACTTGCCACAGATATGGCAGAAAGTTATAATGAGATAGTGCTCAAAGGGGAGTTCCGTTTTTGAGTGCGTTTTTTTATTTTTCGTCGGAGTTTTACGCTTTCGGCGGCCGAACAGGAGGACTGATTGCATGAACGCTTCATCCATGGGGTATCCCGGTCAACGGGGGCTGTATTCTCCCGCCTTTGAGCACGACGCCTGCGGCATCGGCATGATTGTGGACATCGCTGGCAGGCGCTCGCACAAAATCGTCACCCAGGCTCTGGACATTCTATGCAATCTGGAACACCGGGGCGGAGCAGGTGCGGAACCGGACACGGGTGATGGCGCAGGCATCCTGACCCAGCTGCCGCACGCTTTTCTGGAAAGAGAATGCCATCTGATGGGGATTACGCTGCCCGCCCCTGGCCGCTATGGCGTGGGCATGCTGTTTTTGAGCCGGGAGGAAAGCCGCCGCACCGCCGCTGAAGCCGCCTTCGAGGCCATTGTGCGTGAACAGGGGCAGCGGTTTTTGGGCTGGCGCAGCGTCCCGGTCAACGCAACCACGCTGGGCAAGACCAGCCGGGCCTGCATGCCGGTCATCCGCCAGGCGTTCATCGAAAGAAGCGCGGATATTGACGACGAGGAAGCGTTTGAGCGCAAGCTCTACCTCATCCGCAAGATCGCCGAAAAGCGTCTGCGCTACGCGCCGGATGCCAAGCCGGGGGACTTTTACGCCGCCAGTCTGTCCTGCCGCACCATCGTTTACAAGGGCATGCTGCTCAGCCGTCAGGTCGCCCAGCTGTATCTGGATTTGAACGACCTGTCCTATGATACAGCCATCGCTCTGGTGCACAGCCGCTATTCCACCAATACCTTCCCCAGCTGGGAACGGGCGCACCCCAACCGCTACACCATCCACAACGGTGAAATCAACACCATCCATGGCAACTGCAAGCGCATGAATGCCCGCCAGAGCCATGTGCATACCGACCTCTTCGGCGCCGATCTTTCGCAGGTGTTCCCCATCGTCAATGACGATGGCAGCGACAGCGCCATGTTTGACAACGCGCTGGAATTTCTGCTGCTGACGGGACGCACGCTGCCCCATGCGGCCATGATGATGATTCCCCAGCCCTGGGAGAAGGACCAGACCATGAGCCGCGAGCTTCGCGCGTTCTACGAATTTCACAGCCACGTGATGGATGCGTGGGATGGTCCCGCCGCCATGGCCATGACCGACGGTGTGCGGGCGCTGGCCATGCTGGACCGAAATGGCCTGCGTCCCTCCCGCTACCTGGTCACTACCGACGGCCTCCTGGTGATGGCCTCCGAAACCGGCGCGCTGGATCTTCCCCCCGAACGGGTGCTGCGCCGCGACCGCCTGCGCCCCGGCCGCATGCTGATGGTGGACACCGACGCGGGGCGCCTGCTGGATGACGTGGAGATCAAGGGCCGCATGGCCTCGCTCTATCCGTACGACAAGTGGATTGCCAAGCTGGGCATGGACCTTGAGGACCTCCCGGCAACCACTTCGGTCGAGGATACCACGCCTCTTTGGCAGCTGCAAAAGGCCTTCGGCTACACGTGGGAGCAGGTGCGCAACGTGATTCTGCCCATGGCCGAAAAGGACGCGGAACCGCTCGCCTCCATGGGCGCGGACCTGCCGCTGGCCATTCTGTCGGACAGGCCGCAGCCGCTCTTTTCCTATTTCCATCAGCTCTTTGCCCAGGTGACCAACCCGCCCATTGACGCCATCCGGGAAGAAATCGTCACCTCCACGCTCGTGTACCTTGGCCCGGAGGGCGATCTTCTCTCCCCTTCGCCCCAGAGTTGCCGCCAGCTGCGCCTGTCCTCCCCTCTGATGACGGACGGCCAGCTTGCCCAGTTGCGGCAGTTGGATACCGAAGGCCTGCGCGCCCTGACCCTGTCCATCCTCTATGATGCGGAGCAGGGAGAGGAAGGGATGCGCAGCGCCATGGACCGCGTCTGCCGCCAGCTGGACGAGGGGTTTGAAAAAGGCTATAACATCTTCATTCTCAGCGACCGGGGTGTAGATGAGCAACACGCTGCGATTCCCTCCCTGCTGGCGGTCAGCGGCGTACAGGCCCACACCTTGCGCCGCGGCATCCGCACGCAGATGAGCATCGTGCTGGAAAGCGGCGAACCCACCGCAGTACACCACTTTGCGGCGCTGATCGGATACGGCGCCACCGCCATCAACCCCTACCTGGCGCTGCGTACCGTGCGGGAGGGCGTGCGCGAGAAGCGCTTGCCGGCTCTTTCGGAGGACGAGGCGCAGGCGCGCTATCTGCATGCGGCTGTCAAGGGCGTGGTCAAGACCATGTCCAAGATGGGCATCTCCACCGTGCAGAGCTACCGTGGCTCGCAGCTGTTTGAGGCGGTCGGCCTGAATCGCTCGTTCATCGACGAATATTTTCCCGAAACCGTCAGCCGCATCGGCGGCATCGGGCTGGACGGCGTGGCAAAAGAAAACGCCGCACGCCATGACGCGGCCTTCCACGACCCGCTGGGCGAGGCTGCGCTTGCCCCCGGCGGAGAATTTCAGTGGCGCAGGGAGGAGGAATACCACCTCTATAACCCTGAAACCATCCACATGCTCCAGCAAGCCGTATGGAATGACGACTACAGCCTGTTCCGGCAGTATTCCGCCAAACTCGATGGAAGCGAGCGCAAGGCTACCCTCCGCAGCCTGATGGACCTGCGGTCCGACCGCGCGCCCATTCCTCTGGACGAGGTGGAAAGCGAGGATACGATCGTTAAGCGCTTCAAGACCGGCGCCATGAGCTATGGTTCCCTTAGCAAGGAAGCGCATGAGTGCCTGGCCATCGCCATGAACCGGCTGGGCGGTAAGAGCAACAGCGGCGAAGGCGGCGAGGACGAGGACCGCTACCAGCCCGACGCAAATGGCGACGATCTTTCCAGCGCCATCAAGCAGGTAGCCAGCGGCCGCTTCGGCGTAACCAGCAGCTATCTGACGCACGCCAGGGAGCTGCAGATCAAGATGGCGCAGGGCGCCAAGCCCGGCGAAGGCGGGCAGCTGCCAGGCGAAAAGGTGTATCCCTGGATCGCCAAAACGCGGCATGCCACAGCGGGCGTAGGGCTGATCTCTCCGCCTCCGCATCATGATATCTACTCCATCGAGGATCTGGCCGAACTGATTTACGACCTGAAAAACGCCAACCGCAAGGCGCGCGTCAGCGTCAAGCTGGTGGCAGAAGCGGGCGTGGGCACCGTGGCCGCGGGCGTGGCCAAGGGTGGCGCGGATGTGATTCTCATCAGCGGATACGACGGCGGCACCGGCGCCAGCCCGCGCTCCTCCATTCGCCATGCGGGCCTGCCCTGGGAAATGGGTCTGGCCGAGGCGCAGCAGACGCTTATGCTCAACGGCTTGCGGGGCCGTGTCGTGCTGGAAACCGACGGCAAGCTCATGACGGGGCGGGACGTGGCCGTAGCCGCGCTGCTTGGTGCGGAGGAATTCGGGTTCGCTACTGCGCCGCTGGTCGCCATGGGCTGCGTGATGATGCGCGTATGCAATCTGGACAGCTGTCCCGCGGGCATCGCGACCCAGAAGCCGGAGCTGCGCGCCCGCTTCAAGGACAAGCCCGAATACGTGATCCGCTTCATGCGCTTTATCGCGCGGGAACTGAGAGAAATCATGGCGCAAATGGGCTTCCGCACACTGGATGAAATGGTGGGCCGCACGGATTTGCTGGTCCGCAAGCCGTCGGATGGCTGCTGGAAGCGCGACACCGTAGACCTGAGCGCGATTTTGGACCAGCCGGCGGAGGATGAATTCCCGGTCCGCCGCCACGAGCAGGGCACCGGTCGCCGTCTGGGTTCCACGCTGGACGAAAACATGCTGTGCGTGCTGGCTCGTCCTGCCCTGGACAGCAGACGTCCCGTAACCGCATCGCTTGCCATTCATAACACCGATCGCGCCACCGGTACGATTCTGGGAAGCGAGGTGACCGCGCGCTACGGCGAAAACGGCCTGGCCGACGATACCATCCGCTTCACCTTCCATGGCAGTGCGGGTCAAAGCTTTGGCGCCTTCGTGCCGCACGGCGTAACGCTGGCTCTGGAAGGCGATTGCAACGACTATTTGGGCAAGGGACTTTCCGGCGGCATTCTCTCCATTCGCCCGGCCAAGGAGCAGGCCGGAAATCCGGAGGAAAATGTCATTGCGGGAAACGTGGCGCTCTACGGAGCCACCAGCGGCGAATGCTACGTATGCGGCATGGCGGGCGAACGCTTCTGCGTACGCAACTCCGGCGCGTTGGCGGTGGTTGAGGGTGTAGGCGACCACGGATGCGAATATATGACCGGCGGACGCGTCGTGGTGCTTGGCAGCGTCGGGCGCAACTTTGCCGCCGGCATGAGCGGCGGCATCGCCTACGTATATGACCCGGAGGGAACCTTCCCGCAGCTTTGCAACACCGAAATGGTATTGCTGGAAGCGCTGGATGATCCCGACGAGGTCGTCCTGCTGAAAAAGTGGATTGAGCAGCATGTGCGCCGCACCCATAGTCCGCTCGGACAGCGCTTGCTGGAAAGCTGGGGCACGGTGGTAGGCCGCTTTGTGCGGGTTATTCCCGCTCAGTACAAGCGCCTGACGGCACGGCATGATAAGGAGGAGGGCTGAGCATGGGCAAGCTGTTTGGTTTTCTGGAATATAACCGCGAGCTGCCGCCGGACCGCGACCCGTTGGAGCGGCTGAACGACTGGAACGAGATCCACGGCCTGCTTCCCCAGGAGGAGGAGCGGAAGCAAGCGGCGCGGTGCATGAGTTGTTCCGTGCCCTTCTGCCACAGCGGCCTGATGATCGGAGGCCTGCCATCCGGCTGTCCGCTTAACAACCTGATTCCCGAATGGAACGACCTGCTCTACCGCGGCGAGTGGGAAGCGGCGGCGCAGCGTCTGCTGATGACCAACAGCTTCCCGGAATTCACCGGCCGGGTATGTCCCGCGCCCTGTGAAGGCGCCTGCACCTGCGGCATCCATCAGCCGCAGGTCACCATTCGCCAGAATGAGCTCAGCATCATTGAGAACGCCTTCGCAAGCGGCCATATGCAGCCCCATCCCCCGGCCACGCGCACGGGAAAGCGCGTCGCGGTGGTGGGCAGCGGTCCCTCCGGGCTGGCATGCGCCAATCGCCTCAACCACTATGGCCACAGCGTCGCCGTCCTGGAGCGCAGCGACCGCGTAGGCGGTCTGCTCACCTACGGCATTCCCAACATGAAGCTGGATAAGCGCATCATTGCACGGCGCGTGGATTTCATGCGGGCCGAGGGCGTAGTTTTCCGCACCGGCTGCCATGTGGGGGTGGACCTGCCCGCCGAAGCGCTTCTTCATGAATTTGACGCGGTGGTGCTCTGCATAGGCAGCGGCAAGCCCCGCGACCTGGATGTTCCGGGCCGCAAGGGACCCGGTGTGGCTTTCGCCCTCGATTACCTGACCGCCGCCACGCGTGCCGTGCTGGACGGGCCGGAGACCCTGCCCGATGCGCTCGACGCCAAGGGCAAGCATGTCATCGTCATCGGCGGGGGCGATACGGGCACCGACTGCGTCGGCACGGCCCTGCGGCAGGGATGCCGCAGCGTGCACCAGCTGGAAATCATGCCCAAGCCGCCCCTGACACGTTCGCCTCAGAACCCCTGGCCGGAATTTCCGCGTGTGCTCAAGGTGGATTACGCCCAGCAGGAGGCCATCGCGCGCTTTGGAAGCGATCCCCGCCAGTACCTGACGCAGACCCGTGAAATCCTGCGCGACGAACACGGCGTGTGCGCCGTTCAAACCGAAGAGGTGCGCTGGGATAAGGGGCCGGACGGCCGCATGACCCTGCAGGTGCAGCCAGGAACCTCAAAAAGGTGGCCGGCCGACCTGGTGCTGATCGCCATGGGCTTTACCGGCCCGGAAGAAACGCTCATTCAGGCCTATGGCCTCACCCAGGAAGCGCGTGGACGCGTCGTGGCCGACAATTTTATGACGGTGCGGCGCGGCGTATTTGCCGCGGGCGATATGCATATCGGCCAGAGCCTTGTCGTGCGCGCCATCAACGAGGGGCAGCACGCTGCGAGCGCGTGCCATGCCTACCTGTCCGCGCTATAGAGGCGCTGTCCTCGCCGGATTGTTCCAAATGGCGGTTGGAGCGCTGTGCATGCATTCAAATCATGCGGGCAACCCTCGCTGACTGCCGATTTGCGCCCTGATTGCAGAACATCCCGGCCAAACCGGCTCCATGAGACCCTCTCCGCCTTTGCGCGGGCAGGTGCATCTTGCCCGCGGCGCAAACCATTCCCGCATCATACATCACTTTGCCATCCTTTGCACACACTATCCTCCGTACACAATAGCGGAGGTTTGCCTGATGCATTGGATCATATCGGCGGCCGGACTGGCGATTCTGTTTTTGCTGGCATGGGGTACGCACCGGCCCGTGCCCCGTGCCTATCGGGACGCAACTTTGGACGACGCGCTGCCCGCGCACCTCAAGGCCCTTGCGGCTGAAACGGAGGGGCGCGGACGGGCGCGTATCCGTATGCCGCGCGGGTTGCTGGGTTCCCTGGAACGTTCGGTGCGGTTTTTGAATGCGCTGCCCGCACAGGACCTTCTTCCCGCCGCGCGCTGGCTGTGCGATAACGGGCGTTTTCTGCAGGAGGAAATCGCTTCCCTGCGCCTTGCGCTGGAAGGCGCGCCGCGTCTGCCCCGTTGCTCATCAGGCACGCCGCGGGTGTGCCTGTTTGCCCGCGAGTTGATGGGCCACAGCGCTGCCGCTTTTGACCGCGGGCGGCTGGAACGGGCCGTGGACGCCTGGCAGAGCGTGACGCCCTTTACCGTTGAAGAGACGGACTGTCTGCCCCTGGCCCTTAGGCTGACGCTATTGGAACTGGTCTGCCTCTCGGCGAATCAGTGCATGCACGAGCAGCAGGCCCGCCTCAGCGCCGTTCGGATGGAACGTCTGCTTCGACACGGGCACGAGCGGCAGGCCCAGCGCCTGTTCAAGCGCAACGAGCACGAATCCGCCTTTCTGGAGCAGCTGCTATCCCAGGTTCGTGCCGGCGAAGAAGCCGGCCGCGCGCTGTGGCTGGACCGCTATTTCGACCGCCACGGCCTGTCCGCCGATGGTCTGGCGGAAGCGGAGCATGCCCATCAGGCGGAAAGCAGCCTGTGGATCGGCAATGCCGTTACCTCGCTGCGTGCCATCGGCCGGTTGCCCTGGCAGCGGGTGCTGGAATCGCTCAGCGCCGTGCATGCTGCGCTTTCCGCTGATCGTGTTTACAGCGCCATGGACCAGGAAAGCCGGGCCTATTACCGGGGACAGGTTTCCCTGATCGCCGGGCGCACCGGCCGGCCGGAGCCGTCCATATGCGCCGGGGCGCTGTCGCTGGCCCAAGGCGCCAACGAAGGCGTTCGCAGCCATGTGGGCTATTACCTGCTGGACGACGGTCTGCGCCAGCTTCTGCGCTATTTGCAGGCGCCGCGCCTGCCCTGGAGCGGAACCTATGCCGCGGCCCTTCTGCGGCTGGGGGGCTGGGCGGTGCTGGTCCTGCTGCTTGCAGCCGCCTGGGCGCTGGGCCTGCCGGCAGTTCTCTGGCCGCTGTTTGCAGTCGTGTTCCTCTGCGCGGCACAGCGGGCCGCGGCCGTCATTTTGCTCAGGCGCCTGCGCCCGCGCATGGTGCCCCGCATGCAGGTGGACCATCTGGATGCGTCCACGCAAACGCTGGTGGTCTGCCCTACCATGCTCATGGACGCCAAGCACGCCATCTCCATGGTGAAGCACCTCTCAGTGCTGCATCAGGCCAACCCGGACGCACATCTGCACTTTCTGCTTCTGGGGGATTTTCAGGACAGTCTGACCGGTACGCTTTCCGGCGACGGCGATATTGTGGCCGCCGCATCCGCAGCTGTACGCGCCCTGTGCGAGGACACCGGCCATCCATTTTTTTATCTGCAGCGCGAACGCGTCTTTTCCGCCCGCGACCATCTCTATATGAGCCGGGAACGCAAGCGGGGCAGTCTCGAAACGCTGCTCAAGCTCATCGACGGACGGCCTGTGGAGGATTCCTTCGCCTATGCCTCGCTGCCGCTGGAGAGCCTGAAAGGCCAATACCGCTACGTAATCACCCTTGACAGTGACACCATCCTTCCCCCCGGCAGCGCGCTGAGGCTGGTGGGCAGCATGCTCCATCCCCTGCAGCGGCGGGAGAAAGTGCAGGGACGCATGCGCGGGATAAGCGTGTTGCAGCCGCGCATGGAGATCGCCGCTCATACGGTGGGCAGCCGCCTATCCCTGCTGCTGGGCGGACGCGGTGGCGCAGACCCCTACAACGCCCTCGCCCCCGACCTTGCGCAGGATCTCTACAGGCGGGGTACGTTCATGGGCAAGGGCATCATCGATCCCGCGCCCTTTCTGGACGCCACCGAACACAACATCATCCCCGGCTGCGTGCTCAGCCATGATTTGCTGGAAGGCGAACTGGCGGGCTGTGCCATGGCCGGCGATATCGTTCTCTACGACGGCAATCCCAAAACCCTCAAGGGGTTCCTTTACCGTCTCCACCGCTGGACGCGGGGCGACTGGCAGCTGCTTCCCTATGTGCTGCCGCTGTTCCCTTCGCAATGGCGCCCGTCCCGGCGCTCGCTGGACGCGCTGGCCCGCCGTAAAATCCGGCACAATCTGCTGCGCAGCCTGGCCGCTCCCCTGCGGATTCTGCTGATCGCCTACGCGGCGTTCGCAGGCAGGCCCTGGCTTCTGCTTTCCGCACTGCTGCTGCCCGAACTGCCCTATGTGCTTCCGGCGGGCCTGCGCGGCCTGCCGCCGCTTCTGACGCGATTGGCCGTATTGCCATGCGAGGCAGGTATGCAAGCCGACGCCATCGTGCGCACGCTGTACCGCCTGTGGTTCAGCCGGCGCCATCTGCTGGCGTGGACCACGGCAGCCCAGCTGTCCCGCCCGGCAGACAAGCCGCCCATGCTGTTTTTCTATTTGAGCATGTTCACAGGCGCGGCGGTGGCGGGACTTTCACTGCTGCCCGGCGGCACATGGGCCGGACTGGCGGTGGGCGCGCTATGGGCCGCCTTTCCCTTCGCCCTGCCCTATCTGGAGCAGCCCGCGCGCCAGCCGCAGCGCCCAACCGGGTATATGCGCGAGGTGCTCACGCGCATGGCCAAGGGAACGCTTACCTTCTTTGAGACGGCCATGACCGATGCGGACCACGCCCTGCCGCCCGACAATGTGCAAATCGAGCCCAACAAGGGCGTGTCGCACCGTACCTCGCCCACCAACATCGGCCTGTACCTGTGTGCCCTGGCGGCGGCGGAACGGCTGCGCCTGCTCGCGCCGGACGAAATGGCCCGCCGCATGGAAGAAACCCTCATTACGCTCGAAAAGCTGCCAAAGTGGCAAGGGCATCTTTACAACTGGTATGATACGCGCACACTGGAGCCGCTGGAGCCGCCGTTCATTTCTTCGGTGGACAGCGGCAACCTGGCGGCTTGTCTGCTGACCTGTGCGCAGGATGTGCGCGTGCTGCTGCCCCAGCTCAGCGCATGCTATCACAGCCTGGCCGCCCGTATGGACGCGCTGGCGGAGGGCATGCGTTTTGACGCCCTCTATGACGCTGAGGCGGACCTGTTCCGCATTGGCGTGCATCCGCTTCAGGACGCGCCCTCTGGCGGTCATTACGACCTGCTGGCCAGCGAATCCCGGCTGCTCAGCTTTGTCGCCATCATGCTGGGGCAGGTACCGGTGCGGCACTGGTACCGGCTGGGAAGGCTCTATACGCGCGTGCCCGGTGGCGCGCAGGCATTCATCAGCTACAATGGAACCATGTTTGAATACCTCATGCCGCTGCTCTTTCAGCCCGCGGTGCCCGGCACGCTGCTGGACGGGGTGTATCACGCCGTTGTCAAGGCCCAGAAGCGCTGCCGGCGCGGTGGCGTGTTTGGCGTGAGCGAAAGCGGCTATTACGCCTTTGACCCCAATCTGTACTATCTCTATAAGGCCTTCGGCCTGCCCCGCCTGTCGCTGGACCCGGACCAGCGCTGCGATGTGATCACGCCCTATGCCACCTTCCTGGCCCTGCCCGTGGATCTGAAGGGCGCGTTTCAAAACCTGCTGCGCCTCATGTCGCTGGGGATGGAGGGCCCGCTGGGCATGTTTGAAGCCGCCGATTTTTCCCCCACGCGCACGGAGGGTCAGCCCATGCGCATCGTGCGCAGCCATATGGCGCATCATCAGGGGATGATTCTGCTGGCGGTGTGCAACGTTCTGGAGGATGGCTATATTGCGGAGCTGTTCTCCTCCCTTCCCCGTGCGCAGGCATACCGCCTGCTGCTGGAAGAAAAGTCCTATCGGGCCCGTGGGCTGATCCGCCGTCCGCTCCGGCGCACGGCGCGCGAGGAGATTCCCTCTGCTGCCGCGGCCCGGCGGGCAGCGCAGCCCATGCGCTTTCCCATTGACGCACATCTTCTGCACGGCGCCGGAACCACCTGGATGATCGACGCGCAGGGCGGCGGCTTTTTGAGCCGGAACGGCGTGATGCTCACCCGCTTCTCAGAAAGCTGCCGCTTGCCCAGCGGCATGCGCTTTTACCTGCGCGATTCACAAAGCGGCGCCTACTGGAACGCCGCAGACCCCGGCCTGACCCAGTCGGTCAGCTTTGAAACGGCGCAGGCGGTCTTTACGCATGAACGCTTTCAGGTGGAAAGCGAGCTTCGCCTGTTTGTAAGCCCTCTGGACGGAACGGCCCTGGCCTGTCTTACGCTGAAAAATCACAGCGGGATGGAGCGCATGATGGAGGTGTGCAGCTATCTGGAGCCCGCCCTGGCCTCCCAGCGCGACGACGCGGCGCACCCGGCGTTTCAGAACCTGTTTGTGCGCACCGGTCGGCTGGGCAAATACGGCGTGGCCGCCATGCGACGTCCCCGTGACCCGTCCGGAGAAAGCCGCCGCCTGTGGCACCTGATGGCCACAGACGCCAGTCTCACCGTGCTGCGGGTGCAGACCGACCGCACCGCCTTTCTGGGGCGTGGGCGCACCATTTACGCGCCGCGGGCGCTGGAGATGCCCATCAGCGCCATCGCTGACACGCTGGGCGACGTCATCGAGCCCTGTCTGAGCCTGCGGGGCCAGTTCGTGCTGCCGTCCGGCGGAAGGCTGCAATTTGTGTTCGCCACCCTTCTTCCCGGCGAAAACGAGGCTCCGGGCGCCTTTCTGGAACGCTATGGCCAGGTGGACGGCGCGCTGCGCGCCTACGGTCCCGCCCTTACGCGCGGGCTGGTCACAGCGCGCTATCTGGGGCTTTCCGCGGGAATGCTCGGTGGGGTTTCGCGCCTGGTGGGCGCGCTGTGCTACACCGGCCAGCCTGCCCAGCTGCGTTACGCATCGGAAAACACCTTGCCCCTCCGCGCCCTGTGGAGCATGGGCATCGGCGGCGATCTTCCCATTTTGCTGCTGGAATGCCGCGAGGGCAAGGACCTGTCTCTGGTGCAGCTTCTCCTCAAGGCGCACGCCTGGTACCGCATGCACGGCCTGTGGGTGGACCTGGTGCTGGCCGTCACCCAGCCTTCGGGCTACGGACATCCGCTGCGCGAACGGCTCGGCGCTCTGGCCCAGTCCTGCCACAGCCATGAGCTGATCGGCAAGGAGAGCGGCGTCCATCTTTTTGACAGTCTGACGGCCGACCAACTGGGGCTGTTGCGTGCCGCGGCGCGCGTGGTGCTTTCCACAGACGGCGGCTCGCTGGAGGAACAGCTGCACGCCCTGGAGGTGAACGTGCGCGTTCGTCCCCTCTATACCTGCCGCCCCAGCGCCGAATGGAAACCCTCTCTGCCCGAAGCGGATGCCCTGCTGTTTGACAACGGTTACGGCGGTTTTACGCGAGACAGCGGAGACTACCGCATCACGCTGCCCGCCGGGCGGCAGACCCCCGCGCCCTGGTGCAATCCGCTCTGCTCGGACTGTTTCGGCACCCTCGCGGGCGAAAGCGGGCTGATTTTCACCTATGCGGGCAACAGTCATTCGGGCCGTCTGACCCGCTGGCCCAACGACAGCGTGACTCCCCGCGGAGAGGAAAACTTCTTCCTTCGTGACGACGCAAACCGGCTGATCTGGTCCCTCACCCGGCAACCGATGGGGCATAACATGCCTGTGCGCGTAACTCATGCGCCCGGGGAAACGGTGTATGAGAGCAGCTGCTATGGCGTGTACTGCCGCATGTCCTGCTTCACCGACGGCGAGGCCGCTATCGGCGCGCGCGTGATTCAGCTGCGCAACGAGGACCGGGTGGAGCGCACGCTGACGCTGCTGCACACCTGCATCTTCAGCCCCGGCAATCAGCCGGCGGCTTCCCAGCTGACGGCGCTGAGCCGTGTGGAGGGAGGCGTACTCGCAGAGAATCCCAGTCTGGAGGGCGTGGCGGGCCTGTTTGGCATGGACCCGCTTCCCACCATGAGCACCACCATGAGTTCGGGCGTGTTCCAAGGGCTCTGGGGCGTGGCGCCTGCCGCGCTGTGCGGCGGAGAAAACCTGCCCAGCGACTTTGGCGATACGGCCATCCTGTGCTATGAGGTACGCCTCAGGCCCGGCGAGACGCGCACCGTCACCACGGCGCTGGCCCATGCGGCCGGCACGGAAGCGCTGCTTCATTCCCTGGAGAGCTTCCGCCGCGACGGCGCTACCTTGCGCCTGCACGCCGTGCGCCAGCAATGGGAGGACCGCCTGAGCCTCCTGCGCTTTGACCTTCCCGACCCCGCCATGGCCCTGATGCTGGGGAGGTGGCTGCCCTATCAGGTGCAGGCCTCCCGGCTATGGATGCGCGCGGGATTTTATCAGGCGGGCGGCGCGTTTGGCTATCGGGATCAGCTGCAGGATATGCTATCCCTGCTGCACACCCGACCCGACGCGGCACGCGCGCACCTGCTGGAATGCGCCGCGCATCAGTTTGAGGAGGGTGACGTGCAGCACTGGTGGCATCCGCCTCGATACGGTGTGCGCACCCGCATCAGCGATGATAAGCTGTTTTTGCCCTACGTGACGGCCCTGTACGTACAAATCACCGGCGATACCTCCATACTGAGCGAGGAGGCGCCCTACCTGCACGGCGATCCGCTTTCCGAGGAAGAAACCGAGCGCCTGTTTTCCCCGGAGGTATCCGAAATCTCGGAACCGCTTCGGCTGCACTGCCTGCGCGCCATTGACCATGTGGCCTGCGGCGCGCACGGCCTTCCCCTGATGGGCGGGGGCGACTGGAACGACGGCATGAATCGCGTGGGCGGTGAAAACGGCGAAAGCGTATGGCTGGGCATGTTCCTGTGCGAGGTGCTGCGCCTGTTCGCCCCCCTGTGCGAGCCGTCGGATACCCGGCGATTGCTGGACCGCCGGAGCGCCCTGCTCGCCTCGCTGGATCGCTACGCCTGGGACGGCGGATGGTATCTGCGGGCCTGGTATGACGATGGAAGCCGTCTGGGGAGCGCCGCAAGCGAGGAATGCCGCATCGATCTGCTGCCGCAGGCGTGGGGCGTTATGTGCGGTGTGTCGCGCGACCGCTGCGCCATGGCCATGGACAACGCCTGGCGCATGCTCTACGAGCCGGATGTGGGCCTGGTAAAGCTCTTTACCCCGCCCTTTCAGGGGCAGGAGCAACCCGGTTACATCGCGGCCTATCTGCCCGGCGTGCGGGAAAACGGCGGACAGTATACCCACGCCGCCTGCTGGGCCGTGGCCGCCCTGCATCAGCTGGGGCAGGATGGCCGCGCCTGGGAACTGGCCTCGGCCCTGTTGCCCATCCGCCATGCCGCCACGCGCCAGCTGGCTCTGCGCTACCGCGTGGAGCCCTATGCGCTGGCCGCGGACGTATACGCCAATCCCCAGCAGCGCGGACGCGGCGGCTGGACCTGGTACACCGGCAGCGCCAGCTGGCTGCAATACGTGGTGCTGACACAGCTGTTGGGTTTTCAAAAGACGGGCAACGTGCTGCGCTTCCGGCCCGTGGCTCCATCCGGCTGGGACGAGCTGCGCGTGACCTATCGCTTTGGTACAGCCACCTACCACCTGCATGCCTCACGGGAATGTCCCTTCCCCACCGCGGACGGCGAGCAGCTGCGCGACGGACGGCTGATTCTCACCGACGACGGACGCATCCATGAAGCCACCTTCCCCCTGCGTTAGCAGCGACTGAGCAACGAGGCTTCCGGGATCATCAGGCGGGCGCGGCTGCGTGCGCCGCATGGCGCCTGCGGCCTTTTCTCCCTGTGCGCCGCGGCGTGTCCCTGTGCTGGGTAAAGGCTCTTCAAGCGCAGCAAAAAGCCGGGCGCTTCCTCCCACCCCCAACGGGGTGAGCCGGGAAGCGCCCGGACTGCGTTAAGGCAAAGATACCGTTTATTCCACCGTGACGCTCTTGGCCAGGTTGCGCGGCTTATCCACGTCGCATCCACGCGCCACCGCCATGCAGTAAGCGAAGAGCTGCAGCGGAATCACCGCCAGCAGAGGCGCAAGTAAATCATCCGCATCGGGAACGACGATCACCTCGTCTACCTGCCCGCGCACCTTGGCGGCCAGGCTTTCGCGGCATACGGCCACGACCTGTGCGCCGCGCGCGGCTACCTCCCGCAGGTTGCTCATGGTCTTTTCCAGCAGAGCGGGCTGGGTGAGCGTCGCCACCACCAGCCGTCCCTCCTTGAGCAGCGCGATAGGGCCATGCTTGAGTTCGCCCGCGGCGTAGGCCTCACTGAATATGTAGCTGACCTCCTTAAGCTTGAGCGCCGCCTCCATCGAGAGGGCATAATCCATCCCGCGTCCCACGAAGAACACATGCCGCTTCTGGCTGAGCATGCTGGTAAGGCGCTGGAGCTGTTCTTCCACGGCCAGCGCCTGTTCGGCCTTGCGGGGCAGGTCGGCCAGACCCTCCATCAGTTGTGCCGCGCGCTCCGAAGAGATCTGCCCGCGCAGGTCCGCCAGAGCCACGGCCAGCATCACCATCAATTCAGCCTGGGTTATGTAGGCTTTGGTGCTGGCCACGGCGATTTCCGGGCCCGCATAGGTGTAGAGGGTGTTTTCTTCCCCTGCCTCGCGTGTAATGGTGGAGCCCACCACATTGCATATCGCCATCACCCTTGCTCCCCGGCGCTTGGCTTCGCGCAGGGCGGCCAGGGTGTCGGCCGTCTCGCCGCTCTGCGATACGGCGATGAACAGCTCGTTTTCGCCCACGATGGGGTCACGGTAACGGTATTCACTGGCGATTTCAGCCTCCACGGGCACACGCGCCAGCCGCTCAATGGCGTACTTCCCCAGCACCCCCGCATGGTAGGCCGTCCCGCACGCCACAATGCTGATTTTGCGAAGCGCACGCGCCTCCTGGGAAGTGACTGGCAGCCAGCTGTACTGACCCGGCGTGCCCGCCCTGGGCGTGAAGGTGCTTTGCAGGGCTGTGGGCTGCTCATGTATTTCCTTGAGCATATAATGGGCATACCCGCCCTTTTCCGCGCTGGACAGGTCCCAGTCCACGTGGAATATGGCATGCTGCCGGGTTTTGCCGTAAGCGTCATACACGCTTACACCCTGCCGGTCCAAAACGCCAATTTCCTTGTCCTGCAGGAAAATGACATCGCGCGTATGACTCAGCAGCGCCGGGATATCCGATGCGATAAACCCCTCTCCGTCCTTTGCGCCGATCACCAGAGGGCTGTCGTTGCGGGCGCAGAAAAGAGCGTTGGGTTCCTGATCGCAGATCACGCCCAGGGCGTAGCTTCCCTCCAGCATCCCCATGGCGCGGATGAGCGCACGGCGCATGTCGCCCTGATAGAGGTGGTTGAGCAGGTGGGCGATTACCTCGGTATCCGTCTGGCTGACGAAGCGTGCGCCGGTGCTTTCCAGATATCTGCGCAGGGACTCATGGTTTTCGATGATGCCGTTATGCACCACCGCGATGCCGCCCTTCACATCCGTATGGGGATGGGCGTTGAGATCACTTGGTTCGCCATGCGTGGCCCAGCGCGTATGACCGATGCCGATCACACCCTCCACCGGGCTTTGGGCAAGCAGGTTTTTCAGGTTTTCCAGCCTGCCCTTGGCCTTGCGCACACTGATGCGTCCCTCCGGCCCGATCACCGCCACGCCCGCGCTGTCATAGCCCCGATAAGACAGCCTCTCCAATCCCTCAATAAGAACAGGAGAGGCCTGCTTGCTTCCAATATAGCCAACGATTCCGCACATGCCTGATGCCTCCGTCTAAAATGTTATGAAACGTATTGCAATGTATCACATTGTATCTTCGCTGTCAACCCCCAAAAAAACGGCGATGGGATCCACCGGACGGCCATCCTTCCAGATCTCCAGGTGCAGGTGCGGTTCTGCGTCGCTCTCCGCCAGCACGCCGTTGCCCGCATGGCCGATAGTCTGACCCTGTGCCACGGGGTCACCCGCACGCACATAGTCCGCGTTGCTCAGCCCCGCATACAGGCTCTGGTAGCCGTCCTCATGATTGAGGCGAACACAAAGGCCCAGCTGGTTATCCTCCCACACGGCGTCCACGGTGCCCGCACCGCAGGCCTTGACCACTTCTCCGTACGCCACCTGCAAGTCGATGCCGGGATGCACCTGCCACACGCCGGTTTTGGAGAAATACTGGGGCTCCGTCACAGAAAAGCCCCGGTCGGTAAAGCCGTTCACCGGCTGGGAAAAGCGCAAGGGAGCCTGCGTGGGCACGGCCAGCTGACCGGCTCCCCGGCTTTCCACCAGGGCTTTGGCATCGCTGAGGGTCTGCGCCCCCTGCGATCCGCCGGCCGCCAGCGCTTCATCGCCCGTATCCGCTGCGGCAGGTGGCTCCTCCCACTGATCGCGCAGCTGAAAGGTATAGAGCGCGCTGAGCAGGATTACCAGCACGCACACCGCCAATACGATGTAGAATCCCTGCTTTTCCATCAGGCGGTCATAGCGGGCATAGACGCGGCGCAGCCCTTCCAGAAAGCGATTGTTCTGCATACACATCCCTCCGGGCATAGGTTGGCCCGGCGGGAAGCATGCTATGCGGTTTCAGCGTTTTTCAACCAAAACGCCGGGATAGTAATGCGTGAGGATGGCCCGGTAATCCGCGCCGTCGGCCGCCATGCTGTTGGCTCCGGCCTGGCTCATGCCCACCCCGTGCCCGTAGCCCCGCTGATGAAAGGTGACGCCGCTCCCATCCATGGACATTGTAAACCAGGTGCTTCGCAGCCCAAGTGCCTGACGGAAGGCTGTGGCCTCCACCTCTTTGTCGCCCACCAGCATGGCGGCCACGCGTCCGGTATCGGTGTACCCCGCCACGGCGAGGGTGCGCTCCACCTCCTGCGCGGTCAGATCCAGGTCAAACGCATCGCCCAGCAATGCGGCCATCTCATCAAAGGTAAAAAACGTATCCTGCTGGTAGCCCGGTACGCCTTCCTCCCCGCCGCTCTCCACGCTCACCAGGTAGGGCAGCGCCTGCGAAAACACCGTCTGCGCCGCCTCGGTGCGTCCGCCGCTGATGGCGTGGTACATCACCGTAATGGGCTGTCCGCCGTAGGTAACCAGCTCGTCCCTGGTGGCGGCGACCGCCTGCAACACGCGGTCACGGTAGGCGGTATATTCCCCGCCCCACAGCTCGCGGCACTGGTCAGGCGTGGCGTACCCCTGACAATGCGCGCTGTCGGTACAGATGTCCGCACCCGCGTGCAGCGCACATCCTCCGTTTTCGGTCTGCCATATTGCCCGCGTGCGCGCAGCCACCGCCTGCGCCTTCAGCGCCTCCAGATGGTAGGCGGCGGGAATCTCCGCCGCCACCACGCCGCAGACGTAGCTTTCCAGCGCCATTTCCACCACGCGCCCCTCCCGGGCCAGATAGACGGAAATTGTCTGCTGGTCCTCACCGTTCATCAGCCGGTCCAGCACCTGACCTTCCTCGCCCAGGGCCTCCTCTCGGATGGTCTGTGCCTGCGCTTCCTGCGCTCCCGGCATCCACAGCCGCAGAATGCGCCCCACGCGCGTGGGCAGCAGCACCCGCGCCTGCCACAGAGGGGTTTGCATATCCTCAAACTGCGTCGCCGTCAAGGGCGCGCCCACCATTCTCCACATCAGCGCCAGCGCCAGCAGCGCCGCGGACAGCCATACCGGCGGATAGCCATGCCTCATACTACATCCCTCCGCGGCAGGATATGCGTGCTTTTTTCCATCCATGCCCGGCAGGGATTGCCATTCGTGCTTCGTTTTTATACAATGGAGCCATGCCTGATGGCGGGAAGGAGCTTAACGAAAGATGAAACGGTTGCTTGCGCTGCTTTTGGTCCTGACGGTGGCGTTTTGTGCCCCGGCCGCGGCGGAAACGGCGCGCCGCCCGCTTGCTTCCGGCGATACGGGCGACGCGGTGGTGGAATTGCAAAAGCGTCTCCAGTCGCTCGGCCTGTCCACGGGCGAGGCCGATGGCATCTACGGCAAGCAGACCGCCGCCGGGGTGACGGAGGCGCAGCGCCTTCTGGCCGCCGCGGGCTATGATGTGGCACAGACCGGAGAAGCCGACGCGGATACCCTGAAGCTGCTGTTCGACCCGGAAGTGGAGGCCACGCTGCGTACCCTGCGGCTGGGCAGCCGGGGCGACCGCGTACGCCAGCTGCAAAGCCGGCTGATCGACTTAAAGCTCCTCTCCGATGATGCGGACGGCGTCTACGGCGACAATACGGAAGCGGCTGTGAGGCTGTTCCAGCAGCGCATGATCCAGCTGGGGCTGAACGGTCTGGAGCTGGACGGCGTGGCCACGCCGGGTCTGGTGGATCTGCTCATGAGCGACCTGAGCGTATATGGCTTTGAGGCGCCCATCTACTTTGACGAAAGTGCACCCCTGGCCCTGTCCGAAGATGACCTGTATGCCAAGGCCTGCATCGTGATGGAGGCGACGACGGGCAACGTGCTGTTTGCTCATGAGGCGGACACGCAGCTCTATCCGGCCAGCACCACCAAGATCATGACGCTGCTGCTGGCGCTGGAGCGCGGCGGCCTGGATCAGGAAATCACCATCCCCGCCTGCGCGGCGGACGTGCCAAAGGACAGTTCCCTGGTGCCGGTCTATGAGGGCGAACAGATGCCGTTTCTCGACCTGCTCTATGGCCTCATCATCCGTTCCGGCAACGACGCGGCCAACGCCGTGGCTGAGCTGTGCGCCGGCAGCGTGGACGCCTTTGTGGCCCGCATGAACGCCCGCGCCTACGAGCTGGGCATGACAGGCACCCATTTTGTCAACCCTCACGGCTATCATGATCCGGACCATTACACCACCGCGCGCGACCTGGCCACCCTCACACGGCAGGGGCTAACCGACCCCACCTTCTGCCAGATCGTCACCTGTTTGCGCTACACCCTTCCTGCGACCTCAAAGCGGGGGGAACTGGTGATCGAAAACGCCTATGAAATTTTTAAGCCCGACTCGCCCTTCTATATCGAAGGCGCGGCGGGCGTCAAGAGCGGATATACGTCTCGGGCGGGCTTTTGCTACGTGGGCGCGGCCCAACGAAACGGCCAAACGCTGATCGCCGTCATTTTGGACGCCCCCACGCGCAATCGCGCCTGGACCGATTTAAAAAGGCTGTTTGCCTATGGATTCGCGTTTCTGGAGTCCTAGCGGGCCGCCAGCGCGTCCGCATTCTCATCACCCGGCATGTCCGGGTTTTTTTCTGCATTCCGTTCATGCGCGGCTGCAAGCCGGCGCATGGCCCAGCCGTAGGCAGGGAAGAGGAACAGGTCCGCCGCCACCCACGCGGCCGGGTTGGCTGCGCACACGGCGATATAGCCGAACGCAGGCACCATTACCACCCCTACAATCACGCGTGCCGTCATTTCCAGCGCGCCGGCGAACACGGCCTGCCGGGTAAAGCCCAGTCCCTGAATCAAAAAACGAACGATATTGACAAAGGCCAGCGGGATGTAGGCGGCCGAGTTCACCGTGAGAAACAGGGCGGAGTTTGCAATGACCAGGGTTTCTTTGGCGTCCATGAACATTTGAGACAGGTTTCCGCCAAACGCCGACAGGACACCAAAGGCCGCCAGCGAATACACGATGCCGATGACCGAACAGCTCTTCAGCCCTTTGCCGATGCGTTCCAGCCTGCCTGCACCCACGTTCTGGCCGCCGTAGGTAGCCATGGTGCTGCCCAGCGCGTCAAAGGTACAGCAAAACAGCTGGCTGACTTTGGTTCCCGCCGCCACGCTGGCCACATAGCTGGAGCCCAGCAGATTGACCGACGCCTGCAGCACGATGGAACCGATGGCCGTGATCGAGTACTGCAATCCCGTGGGAACACCCATGCCGATGAGCCTTTTCACACAGGTTTTGTCCAGTTTCCAGTCCCGGCGGGTCAGGACAATCAGATCGCAGTGGCGAATGTACCTTACGCACAGCAGCGAAGAAACGGCCTGCGAAATCACCGTCGCCCACGCCGCTCCCTCTACGCCCATGCCAAAGGACACGATAAACAGCAAATCCAGCGCCACGTTGAGCAGCGAGCAGATGACCAGATAGATCACCGGCGTGCGCGAATCGCCCAGAGAGCGGATGATGCTGAACAGTACGTTGTAGATGAACACCACCGGAATGCCCAGAAAGATCACAAAAATATAGGCATAGGCGTCATCCACGATATCCGACGGCGTATTCATCCATCCCAGCAGCGGACTGCACAGCGCACAGACCACCGCCGTTATGACCAGTGAAAACGTCACGGCCAGCAGGATGGCATTGACCACGAAGCGTTTCAGGCCGGGGTAGTCGCGCTCGCCGAATTTCTGGGCCACGGGGATGGCAAAGCCGTTGCACACGCCGATGCAGAATCCCAGCACCAGGAAGCTCAGCGAGCCTGTGGACCCAACGCCCGCCAGCGCCTTCACGCCCAGGAACTTGCCCACCACAATGGTATCCACCATGTTGTATACCTGCTGGAACAGCAAACCAAACAACAGCGGAAAGAAAAATTCCACAATGCGCCGCGTGGGTGAGCCCTCGGTCATATCCCGGACAAGCGTTCCGGCCATACTGGCAGCCTCCTTTGCCAAATCATAGCTGTACAGGCGCAAAGTATACGCCGGTCGATGCTGATTTGCAAGGGCTTTTTCCATGGAAATTCTCTTTTTTTCAAATGCTGCGCCGCGTGCCTTTCCAAAAGCCTCTTCATGGCTGATACGGACCGAAATCTACCACATTCTGGTTTTGTAATCATTGTAAAAACACTGTCGCCGACAAACCCGCCTCGCCAAAAATTCATCTTATAGAGTACAAGCAGATACAAAAGGGAGGGCATGCGGATGCGGCGCATTGCTTTGTTTACGTGTACGCTCTTTCTGGCGCTGACCGCCTGCGCGGCGCAGGCAGACGAGGTCGTGGTCACTTTGGGAGGCGACTGCGTGCTGGGCACGCGCGAGGAATGGAAAGACGACGCCGAAACCTTTGACACCCTGATTGCCGAAAAAGGCTTTGACTGGTGCTTTTCAAAGATTTCCGAGCCGTTTCTCAATGACGACATCAGCCTGGTCAACCTGGAAACCGTGCTGCAAAGCCACTCCGAGGGCCATGCGCGCGGCAAGGAGTTCACCTTCCGCGGCGACCCGTCCTATACCGGTATTCTCAAAGCAGCCGGGATCGAACAGGTGAACATCGCCAACAACCACTACATCGACTTCGGCGGCAGCGGGCGCGAGAGCACGCGCGCGGCACTGGAAGCCGCGGGCATCGGTTTCAGCGGCTACACCTATCGCTCGGTCGTGGAGGTGAACGGCTACCGCATCGGCTTCGCAGGCTGCCGCGAAACGGTGTATCTGGACCGCAAGGCGCCCGTGTACAACGACCTGGAGGCGCTCCGGGAGGCGGGCTGCGACGCGATCATCTATTCCTTTCACTGGGGCAAGGAGTACAGCCCCACCCATAACCAGACGCAGCGGCGAATGGCGGACTATGCCATCCAGCACGGCGCGGATATCGTAGTGGGCACCCATCCGCACTGTGTGCAGGGGGTGGAGCACCGGCGCGGCAGCCTGATTCTATGGAGCCTGGGCAATCTGGTGTTCGGCGGCACGCATGAGATGACCACCTTCGACGCGGTAGTGGCGCAGGTATCGCTTTGCTTCGACGGCGGCGAATATCAGGGCGCAAAGCTGCGGCTTTTGCCGGTGCTGACCTCCAGTGCGCGACCGGGCAACAACTTCCAGCCCGAATGGGCCGAGGGGGCGGATTACGAGCGCATCATGGGCCTGATTCAGGATGACAGCGAAATGCAAATCGAGGCGGAGATGTGGTTCCCGGCGGGCTGACAAGGTACCTGTCACGATTTTTCCAGCGGCAGGCAGGCCGTGAACGTGGTTCCCACCCCCACCTTGCTGCGCACCCTGAGATGCCCTCCATGAGCCGACACGATGATGCGTGCGATGCTCAGTCCCAGCCCGTGTCCGCTGGTCTGGGATTTCCGGGCCTCATCGCAGCGGTAGAAGCGGTCGAACACCTTGGGCAGATCTTCGGCCGAAATGCCTGCGCCGGTGTCGGTCACGCTCAGGTAGCAGCTGCTGCCGTCGCGCCTTACCCCCAGCGTGATGCTGCCGCCCGCGGGCGTGTACTTGATGGCATTGTCCACCAGTATGCGCATGAGCTGCTTGATCATGCCCTTGTCGGCACTGATGCGGGCATTCTGCGCGGGATTCAGTTCAAAGCGATGCGCCGGCGAAAGGAGCCTTGCCTCCCGGTGGACCTCGCTCATCACCTCCAGAGGGTCAAATACCTCCATCTCCAGCATGAGCGTCTTTTTGTCGTGCCGGGCCAGAAACAGCAGGCGTTCCACCAGCTCCTTCATGCTGGCGGCCTCCTGCGAAATGGCGCTGATGCCCTCGTCCAGCACGGCCTTGTCGGTCTTGCCCCAGCGTTCCAGCATGCCCACATAGCCCTGGATGACCGCAATGGGCGTGCGCAGCTCATGGGACGCGTCGCTGACGAACTGCTTCTGGCTGTTGTAGCTCAGCTCGATGCGGTCCAGCATGCCGTTAATGACCAGCGCCAGGTCCTTGAGCTCGTTTTTCGCGCCCTCCACGCTGATGCGGTCGCTCAGGTTGTTGGCGCTCAGGGCTGCGGCTGTTTCGGCCATGTCGGTGATGGGCTTGAGCACGCGGCGGTTCAGCCGGTCGCGATGATTGAGAAAATAGCCTACCCGATACAGGTCCAGGCACAGAAGTACCCAGAACAGGATGTTCATTTGATAGATCAGGTCGTCCACCGGCCAGGCCGCCGCCACGCCCCCATCCACGGTATCCACATAGAGCAGTACGCGCCGCTGTCCATCCTTCTTAAAATCACTAAAAAGCAGTGCCAGCCGCTGCGCCATTCCCGGAAGGCCGCCTTCGTAGGGCTGCGGCAGCAAATACGCCTCCGTAAAGGGCAGGCCCGCAAGCTGCTCCTGCGTATAGACGCCATCCTGCGCGGGCGTCATGGCCGCCAGCTCGCCCAGCGCACGGTCCGCCGCCGGCCACTGCGCCACGCACAGCGCGATCATCGCCGCTGCCAGCACCGGCAGGGTGGTCAGAAGCAGCTGCCCCGAAAAGTGCAAGGCAATGCGCAGCGTAAGCGACAGCCTCAGATTGCTGAGCAACCGTACCAGCGTGCCATGTACTGAACGGGAAAAGCGGTCAAAGCCGTTTTCCCCGTTTCCCTTGCGCGTGGCCTTACCCAGGGGCCAGCCCTCCTCCGACGGGCGGCTTTTCTGATTTTCCTTCTTTTTCTTACTCATAGCGGAACATGTATCCCACCGCACGGATGGTGTGGATGGTTTTTACGCCGAATTTATCGTCAATCTTCTGTCGCAGGTAGCGGATGTATACGTCCACGATGTTGGTATCGCCCGCGAACTCGTAGCCCCATACATTGCTGAGCAGCTCGTCACGCGTGACGGCCGTGCCCTCGTGCTGCCAGAGATAGTTGAGCAGGTCAAACTCCTTTTTGGTCAGCATGATGGGCTCGCCGTCGAAGCTGGCGCCATAGCTGGCCGGCTCAATGCGCAGCTTGCCCGCCGTGCGCGCGCCGGTGCCTGCCGTGCGGTCCGCACGGTGCTTTTTCAGGTTCACGCGGATGCGGGCCAGCAGTTCCTCGATGGCGAAGGGCTTGGTCATATAATCGTCCGCGCCCATGTCCAGACCCATCACCTTGTCGCTTACGTCGTCCTTGGCGGTGAGCATGATGATGGGCACATCGCTGGTTTGCCTCAGGCGGCGGCAGACTTCGATACCGCTCAGCTCCGGCAGCATCAGGTCCAGAATCATCAAATCGGGCTGCCAGCTCTCGCACAGCCCCAGCCCCGTGCGCCCGTCATGCGCCGCCTTCACCTCGTACCCCTCATGCTCCAGCTCCAGTGTCACGAAACGGGCGATCTTTACCTCGTCCTCAACGATCAGAATCTTGCTCATAACGCACTCCTCGCTCCCCTGTTTTGATAGGCAGGCCAAAAGGGCCCCTTGCCTGGGACCCTTCCGGTTAGCGGATATCCGCCTCGTGGTAGCCGTCGCCGTCATCCCGCACGTCCACGCTGCCGCCGTCCGGGAATTGCACGTTCACGGGGCGGGTGCCGCTGGCGGCGCTTTCGGTGCGGGGGGGAGGCGTAGGGCGGTCCTTGGGCTCCTCCTGGGAATGCTCCTGGGATTTTCCGCCGTTCTGGGAAAACTGCTGGGCGAAGCTGGATACCGTGTGCTGCACGTTTTCCTTGGCGTTTTTGACCATGCTGTCAAAGGTTTCGGAGGAAAACTCGCGGCTGTCGCGGTCGATATTGATGCGGTAGCCCAGCGCCAGCGCCACAATCAGCCCGATAACGCAGATATGCGGCGCGGTAATCAGCGTGAGCAGCACAAAGAGCGAGCTGAGGTTGACGACCACGGCCTCGTCCTTGCGCACGCGCAGCCTGAGTCGGTAGAGAAAGGTGAACACGCCTTTGGCGCCTTTGCCCGCGTCGCCAGAGGCGGGGCCGGTCTTGAGCCGACCGTTTTTCTCCAGGTCTACCAGCGCCCTGGCCAGGCTGCCGTTGTGATACTCCAGCAGATTGACGGCCTCTTCGTAGGAGATGCCGCTCTTCTGCCGCAGAATTTCAATGTCCTCAAAGGTGTACTTTGCCATGCTTCCTGCCTCCTTGCGATGTTCCCCGGGGAACGATGTCATCTTACCACAATTCCGGCCGGAATGCTTGAGAATTTTGCAAGAGCTTCATGAGAAAATGATGAGATTTTACATCATTTTTGCTTTCGTGCCGCCTTGGCGGCGAGCAGTGTGTCGGCGGTGTCCTGCGCATCCTTCTGGCGCTGGCGTTCGTCGCTTTTGGCACGGTGCCTGTCGGAAGCGGGTTTTGTGGAAGGCCGCGGCGCCCTGGGCTGCTCCTCACGCACACCACGGCGGCGGACAAGCGCGGGCAGCGCCTCCTCCCATGGGAGCTTTCGCAGCGCGATGTCCAACACCAGCAGCACAAGCGCCAGCCACAACAGCGTCGGGCGCAGCGCCACCCGGCTCGTGGCAGGGGATACGGGCGTCGCCCAGAAGTCCGTCTCATCCGACAGCGCGCGGCCGCCTGTGCGGGCCGCAAGGTCCTCCAGGCTCTGGTCCGGCTGGATGCGCAGATCATATTCACCGGAGAAGCCGCGTACCGCGCCGCCCTCCTGCACGTGGACGGTTCCATCCTCGTCCGAATAGGTGATGCGAATGGCGAACGCCCCTTCCTGAGCGCAGGCCAGATCGCCCTCGTACTGTCCGGGCGCGGTTTCGTCCAGGCGAAGGGTCTCAAGTGTGCCGTCGGGCAAGGTGACGGAAGCCTCCGCCGATCCTGAAGCGGCCTGCGCCAGCATATAACGGATGTGAACCGTCCCGTCCCCGGCCTGCGCGGTCAGTTCGCCCTCACGCTGCGCGCCGGGCAGCAGGCGGGAAAGCACACCTCCGAAGAAGCGCGGCGCATCCTGCCAGGCCATGAAAGCGCCGGTCCACGCGCCCTCCACATCGCTGGTCCACGCGGCCACCTTACCGGAGCCCGCGTTCCACCACGCCAGCAGCGGGTCCTCCGTATCGCTGGCCAGGGTCACGGTCGCGGTGGGCTTTTCCGCGGTGCACAGATAGCCGTCCACCTGCGGAAGGCCCTCAAAACCGGACAGGGCCTGCGCCTCCAGGATCACAGGGGTAAAGGTGTGGTTTTTTACATAGCTGTCGCTCACCAGCATGGTTTCCTTGGTAAAGATCTTGGGAATGCTGTCGAACTCGCCCACCTCATAGGCGCGCCCTCCGCCCAGCGTGGACAAAAGCCGCATCAGCTGCGTATTGGCATCGCTGCCCACGGCCACGGTGGTCAGCGTGATGCCGGATTTTTGCATGGCCAGGGCGATGTTTTGGAAGCCCGTATCGGCGGGCTGCCCGTCGGAGAGGAAAATGACATGCTTCTGCGGCGTCTGGGCGCCTTGCAGCACACGATAGGCCTCATCCAGCGCGGAATAGAAGGCCGTGCCTCCATCCGCGCGCAAGGTGCCGATCTGGCTCTGCACATCGCTCAGGCTGCTCACACTCTGGAAGGGCACCACCCATTTGGCCGTATCGTCAAATCCGATTACGCCGATGTTGTCGCGCTCGCTCAGCACCTCCAGGGCGCTCATGGCGGCCTCCTTGGCCGCCTCAATGCGCGAGGCCCCGAACTGTCCGCTGGTCATGCTGCCCGATTTGTCGATGCAGATCACCAGCGACAGGGCCGGCATGCGCTGCTTGTTGCGCACGTCGATGCTGACCGGCAGAAGCGCTTCGAGGGACGTGCCCCGGTAGCCGCCCAGAGCGTAGCTGGCATCGCCGCCCAGCACCAGCAGACCGCGTCCCAGCGCGCGCACGGCCTGATCCAGCGCCTGCCACTGCTGCTGAGAGGCGGTCTCGTAATCGATGTTGTTAAGAATCACCGCATCGTAGGCCAGATAACCCTCAGCGCCGGAGGGCATGGCGATGGGGCGGATGCGCTCCACCTGCATGCCGGATGCGGAGAACAGCTTCTCCGCCGTGCCGGATTCCTCCACCAGCAGCACGTTCGGCGCGCCCAGGACGCGCGCGTAGGCGGAGAGGTGGTTGTTCTGGCTCTGCGTATCCTCCCGGCTGACCAGACGCGCCTCATAGGTGACAACGCCGGTCTTTTGCGCCGTGAGGGAAAAGGCATAGCGGTTCTCGCCCGCCTTGAGCGATACCTCGCGGGTATCGGTGGCCTCGCCGTTTTGATACAGCACCAGCGTGGCCGTCATGTCCGCATTCGCGTCGATGGTCACTGAAAGGGGCACGGCCTGTCCCTCGTACACCTCGGCAGGAGCCGTCAGCTCACTGATCTGCGCATCCGTTCCGGAGGCCGTCTCCAGCGGCAGCACGTCCACGCGCACGCCCGCGGCGGCCATCACGTCCATCATGGAAGCGGACAGCGCCGCCTTGCCGTCGCTGATCACGGTCACGCCGCCGTTGCCGCCGCTTGGCAACAGGGCTGACGCAAGGCGCAGCGCACCGTCCAGATCGCTGCCGGACCGGTCCACGCTGGCGCTCACGCCCGTAAAGGCGGGCGCGCTGCTGGCCGGCGTATCCACCATGGCGTCTGCACCAAAGGCGATCACACCGGCCTCCTGCCCCTGCGGCAGCCGCTCAAGCGCCCGGCTGACCCATTCCTCCGCCTGCGCGTGAAGCTGGCGGGTGGAATCCGACACGTCCATCAGCACCCACCTTTGCGCCGCGCCCGATGTGCTCAGGACTGACGGGCCGGCCACGGCCAGCGCAAGCACAAGGCACAGAAGCAGGCGCGCGCAGAGCGTCACGCGGCGGCGCAATGACCTGCGGCGCACCCGGTATCGGCGATCGATCAGCCACACGGCAGCCAGGCCCAAAGGAATGAGCGCCAGGGCCCAAAGTGATTCAAATGCCAGCCCCACGGCGGCTCACCTCCCATTCCAGCAGCATCACGGCAAACAGCGCCACGAGCACCCATCCGGTCCACTCGCGATAACCGGAGGTCCCCTGCGCCTGCGCGCCCTCCATGGATGCGGGCACGGTCAGGGTATCGCTTTCCTCCGGCGGGATGTGCAGAGCAAACGCCATCTCCCGCATCTGCCCATCCTCAAGGGTTTCCACGAGGCGGTACACGCCGGGCGCATCCGTATCGGAAAAGCTGTTCCCCTCCAGGGCGGACTGCCGCCCGTCCGGCGTCTCGACCCGTGCGGATACGCTGCGCGCGTCCAGCACGAACGAAACGGGCATGCCGCAGCCGGCCGCCTCCACGGAAGCGGCAGCGTCCGGCAGAAGCCAGGAAAGCAGGTTCTGCACCAGCACCGGAAAGTCTGCCTTGAGGGGCAGATTGCTGTCGTGCAGGTCGAAGCCCAGCACTGCCGCGCGCCGCCCTCCCTCCTCAGACAGGGCCAGCATCGGCTGGCCGCCCGAGAGCAGCACGGGCATGCCGCCCGAAAGCGGCCTGAAGGAGCGGATGGCCACGTCCGTAAGCAGCAAATGCTCACAGATTGCCGCAGCTTCCTCACCCGTGGCGGCGCGCAGGGTTCCGTGCCCCTGAGCGGCCTCGCCGGGCGTGATACCGGCTACTGTCTCCGTCGGGTTCACGGCCCAAACAGCCCCTGTTTCGGGCAAAGTTTGAGGCAGAACGCCGTCATAGATATACAGATCGCATCCTGTGGCGGCCTGCACATCCTGCGGGCTCGCCAGCACCAGGTTCAGCTCCGGACGAAGGCGCAGCGCCTCCTCCAGAAACACGTTGCCCTCCGTCACCAGCAGGGCCGTATACTGCCGCCGGCTCTGCGCGACAGCCCAGCGCGTATCGTCCACGGCCAGTGCACCGCCGGGCGATACGCGCGCCATGGCGCTGCGCGTGCCCTCCGGCACGGTCAGAAGCACGCCCTGGCTCTCCCCATCGGTCAGCGAAACGGCGCGCACGTCGCACAGCGCGCCATCCGCGTAGCATTCCACCTCCACCTGCGCGTCCCCGCCCCAGCTGACCAGACGCACGAAGGCCGTGTTTTCCTCCGGCTGCAGGCTCATGTCCATCAGGCTTACGTTGGACGCGCCTTCTCCCACCGCGCGCAGGTGCGCGTCCTGCGGGATTTCCACGGTGCTGTCGGTGAATACGTAGATCTCCATGCCGAACGTCTCGCGCTTCATGGCCGCGGCCAGCGACAGCGCCCCCGACAAATCCGCGCCTCCGTTGCCGGCTTCCAGGCTTCGAATGGCATGCTCAGCCAGGGCATGATCCGTGCTGCGCGATACGACCGGTGAAAAGGAAGTTCCTGCCGCAAGCACGGTGACGGCATCCCCGTCGCGCATCCCGCTCAGCAGGTCCAGCGCCTGCCGCTTTGCCTCCTCCATGCGCGACACGCCCTGTTCATTCACCGCCTGCATGCTGGCGGACAGGTCAAATACAAATACGCTTTCCTCCTTGAGGCCGCCCGCGGTGACCGGGCGCATCAGCGCAAGCGCAAGCAGCGCCACCATTGCCAGTTGCAGCCACAGAAGCAACTGGCTCCTGAGCCGCTGAAACGGACGGTTCTGGCGGGTGCGCTCTTCGGTTTTTTTCCATAGAAGCAGGCTGGGAACCGGCGTGCGCCGGGCCTTTCGCTTGAGCACATAGAGCGCGATCACCGGCAAAAAGCCGAGAAACGCCCACGCGCCCGCGGGATTCAGCCATTCCATCGCGTCTTTTTCCCCCTCTTGTGAATCAGGCGATCAGCCCGGCGGCACTGAGCGCGCGGATGAGCTGATCCTCAAACGACTCCTCCGGCACGATCAGGCCATGGCTTACCCCCCGCGTCCGGCAGAAGTCCGATATTTCCTCCACATATGCGCGCGCAGTTTCGCGGTAGCGCCGCAGCGCCTCATATCCGCCGCTGGTCAGGAAGCGTTCGCCCGTCTCGCTGTCCACCAGCTCGGCCGTGTCCTCCAGCTGCGGGTCCCACTCGGCGGGGCTCCACACCTGCAAAACGGACGTTTCCTGCTTGCGGTACAGAAGGGAAAGCACGGCCTTTTCCCAGCCGTCCAGCAAATCGCCGATGAGCACGGACGCTCCCCTGCCGCCCGCAAGCCGCAGGGCGGGCACGGCGGTTTCGATCATCGCGCGGCCTTGAGGCTGCACGTTTTCCAGAAAGGCGGACAGCTCGGGGTAGCAATGCCGGCCCCGGAGCGGGCGCGTATGCCGCTCTCCCCCGCCGCCCAGCGTATACACCGTCACGCTGTCGCCGCCGCACAGGCACAGGTAGCCCAGCGTCTGCGCCAACTGGCATGCGGGTTCCCACTTGCCGAAATCCATGGAGGCGCTCGCGTCCATGATCAGGTGGACACGCTGCTCCTGCTCTTCCATAAAGAGCTTCAAAAACAGCTTGTCAAAGCGTGCGTAGGCATTCCAGTCCACGCGCCGGATATCATCGCCCGCAGCGTATTCGCGGAAATCCGAAAATTCCACGCTGCTGCCCAGCGCCCGCGAACGCCTCAGTCCCCCGCTGCCGCCCGCCGCCGGGTGACGCATGCGCAGGGCCAGCGCGTCCAGCCGCTTCAAAAACGAATCGCTCAGCATCGTGCTCATCCTCTCCCGCTTCAGCCGCGCGGAAGCTGCGCAAGCAGTGATGCGATCACGCCCTCCACCGTTTCGCCCTGTGCCATGCCCTCAAAGCTCAGGGCGATGCGGTGCCTGAGGCACGCGGGCGCAACGGCTTCGATGTCCTCAAAGGCCACGTTGTAGCGCCCGTTCATCAGCGCGCGGGCGCGCGAGGTGGCGATCAGCGCCTGCGCCGCGCGCGGGCTCGCGCCGAAACGCACGCAGCGGCGCACCACCTCCGGGCTCTGCTCCAGTTCGGGATGCGTCGCCAGAACCAGCCTGAGCGCAAAGTCTCTCACGGCCTGCGCCACAGGCACCTCCTGTGCCACCGCCCGCAAACCCATGAGTGTATCCGCATTGGCCACGCACCGGGCATGGCTGGTCTGGGGTACGGTGGTGAGGCCCACGATTTCGGCCAGCTCCTCCAGGGTGGGAAAATCCACCAGAATTTTGAGCATGAAGCGGTCCAGCTGCGCTTCCGGCAAGGGATAGGTGCCTTCCTGCTCCATGGGATTCTGCGTGGCCAGCACGAAGTAGGGCTCCAAGAGCGCATGCGTTTCGCCGCCCACGGTGACGGAGTGCTCCTGCATGGCTTCCAGAAGCGCCGCCTGCGTTTTGGGCGTGGCGCGGTTGATCTCGTCCGCCAGCACGATGGAGGCAAACAGCGGTCCCTTGCGGAAGCGGAACTCGTTGCCGGCCTCGGTCTTGACGATGATGTTGGTGCCGGTGATATCGGCGGGCATCAGGTCGGGCGTAAACTGAATGCGGCTGAAGGGCAGGTCAAACACGCTGGAGAGCGTGCGCACCAGCCGTGTCTTGCCCAAGCCCGGCACGCCCTCCAGCAGCACGTTGCCGCCTGCGATGAGCGCCGTGAGCAGCTGCTCCACCACGCGCTCCTGCCCGATGATCTCCTTGGCGATTTCACTCCGGATGGCCTGTACCGTATCAAAAAAGGACTTGATCTGCTCCTGTGGAATCATGCCCCGCATCCTCCTTAATCATTGCGCAAGCGCATTGAAGTACGTTTCGACCCACTGACGGGCGTAGGCTGGAAGGTCCGCATCCTGCGCGGCCTCCACGGCCGCCTCGCGGTACTCTGGCAGCGCCTGCCGGTAGGGCACGCTACCCTCCAAGCTGCCCGCACCGTTTCCGGCCTCCGCCTCCAGAATCTCCCCCTCGCCCATCTGGCCGCGCTCGTTTTGAACCTCGCCGGATGTGCCCAGCCGTGTGGGGTCATAGATGGCCTCATAGACCGCGACTTTCTTTTCCGGCGAGGCCGTGCCCTGCGCGGGTGCTGCCGCCTGCGCGGGATTCACACCCCCGTCCCCGTCGGACGAGCCCAGGCTGGCCCCGCCGCCGGGTTGCCCCTGTCCCTCCTGATCGCTCGCGCCCTGCTGTCCTGCGCCGCTATGCGCCAGCGAAGCGAGGGTGCCCTGAGCGCTCTGCATGCCCGAACGCGCCGCCGCGCCTCGCACCATGCCGGTCAGGGCCAGTGCCTGCGCGCTGGCGGCCGTCTGTCCGGACGCGGCGGCCGTCAGCGCGGAGAGGGCCTGCCGTGCCTCGCCGGAGGCCAACGCCTGCGCCGCCTGGCTGAGCTGCTGAGCGGCCGTCTGGTCCGAGGCTTTGGCTGCCGCGTCGGAAAGCAGCGCTTCCACGTCTCCCGCCTCCAATGCCTGCTGCGCGGCCGGCGTGTCGCCATCCTCCAGCGACTGTGCCAGCGCGTTAAGACCAGCGGCGCGCATGGCATCCAGCGCATCCCTGGCCGTGCGCGCCTCCAGGCTTTCCACCTTGCGCTCGGCGGTGTCGATGGCGGTCAAAGCGTCGCGTACGCTTTCAGCACGGCGCAGTTCACCCGACAGTTCCCCCAGCAGTCTTCGCAGCTCCGGGGTTTCGGCGGCCTCCGCGTCCAGCGCTGTGGCGCCCTCGTCCACCTTTTGCGCCTGCTCCACCATTTCGGCATGAAACGCTTCCTGCGCCCGGATGGCCTGCGCCTGTGGGTTGGGAATCAGGAAGCTCACGCCCATCAGCGCCGCGCACGCCAGCGTACCGATCCAGGCTAGCCGGGGAGGCTTCAAGGCCATCTGGCGCGCGGGTTCCAGGGTTTTGAGGCTGCTGAGCGCATCTTCTCGCTGCAGGCGCGCCATGTCGGTATCGCAGCCGCCCAGCATCACGGCGGTCTGCGCGCGGGCCATCAGCCCCAACGCATCCGCCTGCCGCGCCGCGTCCAGCGAGGTGATGGGCCACAGCCACGCGACCAGCGCAAAAATCGCAGGCAAGGCCGCCAGCGTTACCGCCCCCCAGATCGCCACCGTGGGAAACGCCCATACAAAGGAGGCCGCGCGCAGCAAAAGCACGCCCACCGCTCCCGCAAACAGGCCGTACAGGGCCCAGATAAAGGTGCGCTGCGTCCGCATGCGGCGTTTAACCGGCCGCAGCGCGCGTTCCAATTCTCTCATGCTCGTTTGCTTCCTTTCGGCGCTCTGGGCTTGCGCACACGCAGGTTCAGCGCGGCAAGCGCGGTCAGCAGCACGGACGCTGCCGCCAGAAACGCCATATTGCAGTACAGAAAATGGTCGAAGGGAAGGTAGGAGTAGGTATTGGCCAGGCTGTAGCTGAACTGCCAGAGGATGCTGGAAAACATCTGTGTCTGCGATGCCAGCAGTGAAAACAGGCCCAGGCCGGGGTTGAGGGTGAAGGAGACCGGCGTGTATTCGATCATGTGCAGCTGCTGTCCTACGATGTTCATGGCATCATAGAGGTCGCCGATGCGCTTGACATCGTACCACAGGGGAAGAAGCGTGACCAATCCCAGCGCAAACACCGACAGGTAGCTCACCACCGTGGACGTGACCGTGCGCTGAAACAGCGACGAGCACACCAGCCCCACGCTGAGCGCCGCCAGCGCCGTCAGCAATAGAAACGCCACGCTGATAAGCACCTGCGCAAGCGTCGCGCCGCCGGTAATCAGCACCAGCGACAGCATCGGCAGGGAGCACATCACCAGCAGGGCCAGAAAGCTGAAGCTTTCCAGCAGCTTTCCGAGCACCAGCTTTACCGGGCCGGTATTGGTCACCAGCAGCAGATCCAGCGTCTGCCGCTCCCGCTCGCCGCTGATGCTGCCGGCGGTCATGGCAGGGGCCACCAGCACCAGCATGCCAAATTGCAGCATAATCATATACGCATAGCCGTCTACGCTCAGGCGCATATCACCCAAGGTGACCGTCGCGCCCATGAAGCGCCCGTATACCGTAAAATAGGCCAGCGCCGCCAGCAGCAGCGAATACAGCGTGATCAGCAGCGGCGTGCGCACCGACCGCATGCGGCGGATGGCCGAAAAGGCAAAAATCGGATTATTCACCCTGCGTCACCTCCATAAAGACCTTTTCCAGGTTGAGGGGCGGGCGGTGGAAGTCCACCAGCGGAGCGCCCGCCGCGAGCTGTTTGAGCAGGCCCGCGGTCGCATCCTCGCCGCCGTCGAAATCCACGGTGAGCACATTGCCCTCCTCGCGCCCCACGCCGGTCACACCCGGATACTGGCGGATGAGCGTGACCGCGGCTTCGATCGCGTCCGCCTCCGCGCCGGCGGCCAGGCGCACCCGAATAGGCGCATTGCCGCTCATATGCCGTCCCAGCTCCTCCACCGAGCCGGAGAACACCAGCCGTCCATGGTCGATGATGGTGAGCGAATCACACATTTCGGACAGTTCCGGCAAAATGTGGGAGGAGATCAGCACCGTTTTGCCCATGTCCTTGAGCGTGCGCAAAATCCCCTTCATCTCCGCTCGGGCGCGCGGGTCCATGCCGGAGGCCGGCTCATCCAGGATGAGCAGGCGCGGATCGTGGATGAGCGCCCGTGCCAGGCAAAGCCGTTGCTTCATTCCGCGGGAAAGGACGTCCACATAGCTGTCGCGCTTGTCGGTGAGGTTCACCAGCTCCAGCAGGCTGTCCGTCATGCGCCTGCGTTCCTTCTGGCCAAAGCCGTAGCAGCGCGCATAGAAGTCCAGGTATTCCCAGGCCTTCAGCCGGTCGTAAACGCCGAAGAAGTCCGGCATATAGCCCATCAGGCGGCGAATTTCGCGCGGATGGCCCGCGACGTCCACGCCGTCCAGCGCAGCCGTCCCTTCGGTAGGTTTGAGAAGCGTAGCCAGAATGCGCATGGTGGTGGTTTTTCCCGCGCCGTTGGGACCTACAAAGCCGTGAAGCTCGCCGTCATGGATGGTCAGGCTCAAATGGTCAAGCGCCAGAAAGGACCCGTAGTAACGCGTAAGCCCGTCAAGAACCAGCATCATTCCACCCTCCCTTCCATGATGATCGTCGGTATGTCGATGTCGGCATAGCCGTCGGCGGCGCCGAGCCTTTCAAACCGGCAATACAGGAATCCGTTCATCAGATACTCCTGCAAATCCGGCAGGCTGGTCTCCACCTTGGCAAGGCCTGTGATATCATCCACGGTGTAACGCTTGTATTCGTCCCACTCGCCGGTGGTGGGGTTGTAGAGCGAAACCTGATAGGAATAGTAGGCATAGCGGATGGAGATGTCCATATCCGTCACACGCATGTCCCGAGGCAGAGCGCTCAGGTCAAAGGCGAAGGCCCGGCTTTCTACCAGCGGGAAACTCTGGTACTGGGTGGGGTCCAGCTGCTCCACCAGCAGGGGCTTGCCGCTGGCGTCCTCGCCGGCTGAATAGACAGGGAAGCTGTCGCGCAGGAAGCGCACGCTTCCGTCCTCGGCCACGGGATCATAGGCCAGATCCACGCTGACCATGCCGCGCTGCGCGGTGCGCGTCACCGGCCGGCCGTCCACCTCCAGGGCAAGGTCGGTCAGCCCGTCGCAGAACGCGATAAAGCGGAACCTGCTTCCGTCGCTGTTGCGGCTGATGTTGCTCAGCAGCGAGCGGCGAATCATGGCCTCTTTGTATTCCTCCGGAGTCATGTCCTCAGGGTCCGCGCGGGTGGCGCGTTCCACAAAATCGTAGATCGAGTAGGAGAAGTTTGTCAGGTCAGCTTCGCTCAACAGCACGCCGTCGCCAAAGGCTTCATCGCGGTTCCGAGGCGCGCCGGGCGCGGAGGCAGGCAGGGGCGTAAGGACCTTTTCGGCCGTCTGACCGGGCAGCAGGTCGCCTACCGTAACAAATCCGTAGTCCGTCAGAATCACGCCATTGTCCAGAGCGGTACGGCTGTTGTTGGTTACGCGGAACACCAGGCTGTCCCCCTCCCAACGGCAGCCGCCGGATACGCCGCCCATCTCCTCAGTAGGCGCGTCACGCACCACCAGGGAAACCCAGTTCCACGAACCGTTTTCGGGATAGGTGATGGTTGTGGTGGGGCCATAGGTGCATATATAGCGCAGCTTGGCGGAATTTTCCAGGGTGAGGGGGTCACTGTTGGTATAGTAGGAAATGCTGTCGAGCACTTCGACCCTGCCATTGGTTGCGCCCACAGTCATGGATTCGCGTCCGGCCTTGGCGGCCATGACGGCGGTGTATCCATCCTGATGACCGTTTTCGTCCACATGAAGGACGGTATAGTAGGTGGCGGCAGGCTCGCGCAGCGGCAGGACCTGGCTCAGCCCCCACAGCGACAGCGAGGCCACAACCGCCAACGCGGGCACCATGGCCCACATCCACTCGCGCCGGTCCAGGCGCTTAAGCAGCCAGTAGCCGCCAAACCCGGCCAGCAGTATGAACGCCCCGACCACCACCATGGGCAGCGCCGCGGCGCCGGTGTTTTCCACTCCGATCTGCCTGGCCACGGACGTATCCACGGACGCGCGGTTGTCGCGCACATAACCGCCATAGTTCCGGTTCGATATCATCTCCTGATAGCGCGCCTGGGCGAAGGAAAGCAGCAGGCGCTGCCACAGGACGTTTTTTTCCAGCCACGCGTTGAGCGGCTTTTCACTGATGGCGAAGGCGCATGTGACCACATATCCCTTTCCCACGCGCGTCACGTCTGCCAGCGCGGAGCTGCCCACCGGCTGGCCGCCTCTGCCTTCCAGGGAAACGGTCATGACTTCCTGACCAAGCGGCGTGCCGCCCACCCCAAAGGTTTCGAGCAGCTCACCGGTGATATCGCCGCCGCTTCCCACCGTGCCGGCGGAAATCCCCGTATACTTTTCAAAAAAGCCGAAATTCTCCGCAGCCTTGGCGCCGCCGCCCACGATTGCCACGCCGCCATCCTTGAGCCATCCGTCCAGCGCCTCCTGCTGCCGCTGCGTGAGCGCGCCCATATCAAAGCCGTCCACCGCCAGCATGTCAAAAAAGCGCAGGCTTTCCTCATCCGAAGGGAAGGAGGCGGCGTCCAGGGGCACGACGGTCCAGTATTCCTCCCGCAGCAGGGGATCAGCTGCTCTGGTAATGCTGAAGCTGGAAAAATCCGCCTGGTTTCCCCCAAGCGCACCCACGATCAGCGAGGATGGGTCAATCGTTCCGCCGGGTTCTATTTCCCGCTGCACCACGGTTTCACCATCCACCACCCAGCGGACGGTATAGCTTTTCTGCATTTGGGTCAGCACCACGGGCAGGCTTGCCTCCAACGTGCTGCCCGATGCGACGGAGAGAGGAAGCTCGTAGCGGTCGTATTCCTGTTCGTTGCGGTTCACATCGACCGTAACCACGCCGGACATATCTGCATCGCTGTTGGTGATGCGGACATGGACAGGCAACGTGCGCACGTAGGTGATCACGCCGTCATATCCGATATCCGCCTCCAGCGCCACTCCCGCGCAGGCTGCGGCGGGCATCAGCAGCATCGCGGCGCACAGCACCAGCGAGCCAAGTTTCAAAAGGGGTTTCCGTATCATCTGCGTTCCTCCTTGCCGCGCCACGGCGCGTTTTGAAGCGCTTACGCATATGCAACGGAACGAATCAGGGTTTTCTTCCCACGCCTCCGGGTTTGGGCTGCCAAAAATGTAACAATCACCCGCATAAAAAAAGAAACCGCCGCAAAGCGGTCTCCCGTAGCCCTTTTTTCACACCACAATCCGGTCGCAGACACCCAGCACCAGCTCGCGCAGGGCCTCGGCATAGCAGGCCGTTTCCCGCGCGTTCTGCACGGACAGGTATAGGATATGAATGATGGAACCCACCATCTCGTCGGATACGCGGAAGGTTATGCCCTCCCGCTTGAGCAGCTCCAGAATGCGCATGGACATGCTCTTGAAATGCGCCAGCGCCTCCTCGGAGGCGACAAGCGCGACCAACTGGGGCATATCCTCTTTGAGGAAGCGCATCACGTTGAGCTCTGCCAGACGATCAAAGGCGGCGTTGACCGCATTGGCGGTGCGCTCACGGCTGCTGCCCGCCGACTGGCGCAGCACCCGCTCCGCCTCGCCCACGATGAGCATTTCAAAGTGCATGCCCACTTGCAGAAACAGTTCTTCCTTGCTGTCGTAAAACTTATAGAAAGTGGATTTGGAGATGCCCGCGTCCGACGTGAGACGCTCCAGCGAGATCCGCTTCACATCCATGCCCACCGCGTGACGGCAAGCGCTGTCAAACAGCCGGGCGCGAATATCCTCCATCTGCTGCGGCGTAAATGCCTGCGGCATATGCTTTCCCCCTCCGCCATACCGTTGTTGTCTTATTCGACCGATTTGAGCGCCTCCACCATATCGATGCCACGTACCTTCCGCGTCAGCAGCAGCTGAATCAGCAGGCTGAACACATAGGTGACCACGCTGGCCAGCACCACCGACAGCGCCGCCGGACGGCTGGGATAGGCCATCATTTCCGATTCGCACACCCGTAGCACCAGACCCGTCAGGCCGATGCCGGGAAGGATGCCGCACAGCACGCCCAGCAGGCTTACGATGTTGTTTTCGCCGATGATCAGGCCGCGGATTTCCTTCTGATGGTAGCCAAGTACCTTGAGCGTGGCGTATTCACGGGTGCGTTCGGAAAAGTTCATCAGGCCCATGTTGTAGCAAATCACGAAGGCCAGGGCCAGCGCAATCAGTGTAATCATGGCAAAAATGGAGGCCAGCATATCAAGCATCTGCGTCAGCTCCTGCGCCTGGTCCACGGGCCAGTTCAGCTGATCCACTTCCTCCATGGCATCCAGCTCGGACAGACAGGCCTGCGTGGGCCCCTTGAGCAGGATGGCCGTGGGCATAAAGGCCCCTTTGCGCAGGCTTTCCCAGGTGCCGCTTTCCATATATAGTCCCTGCGAGACGCTGTTGTACACGATCTGCGTGATTTTGACCCGTACGGGGTCGTCGTCCCCGGGGAAGAACAGCTCGAGCGTATCGCCCACGGAAACCTCCAACGTCTGGGCCAGCTTTTCGGTGATGGCGGTTCCTCCGGGCAGAATGTCCACCAGCGTTTCATTCTTGCCCACACGCAGCATCGTCTGCCCCGGCTCCACCACGGTCAGGAGCGTGGTACGGCTCTCGGTGGCTGACCGTGCACTGAGCGATTTTTCCATGATGCATTCCACGCCCTCCGCATCCAGACGGCGGCGGTAGCTTTCCGCCTCATCGGTCTCGCCGGTCAAGTCCGCGCGTACATCATAGCACAGGGCCTTGGTGTAATGGTTTTCCGCCAGCGCATTGACCGAATCCTGTAGTCCCAGAGAGGCGATGATCAGCGCGTTGCAGCACAGTATGCCTACGAAGGACATGATGGTGCGCATGCGGTTGCGCATGAGATTGCGCACGATCATCTTGGTGTTGAAGTTAAAGCGCCGCCACAGAAATCCCACGCGCTCCAAGAGGATGCGCCTCCCCGCCTTGGGCGGCTTGGGCCGCAGCAGGTCGGCAGTGGTTTCCCGCGCGCTTTTCTGGTAGGTGTAGAGGCAGATCAGCACGCTCATTACCACGGTGAGCGCCACCATGGCCCATGCCTCGCCCGAGATGGCTGGATACAGCTTGTAGGGGTACTCGTTCTGTCCCAGCAGCAGTGCCCAGATCACGTTGGGCAAAAGCGCGTGCCCCGCCACCACCCCCAGAAGCGAGCCGATCAGCGAGGGCCACACCGCATACGACAGGTAATGTCCACGGATACGCCGGGAGGGATAGCCCAGCGCCTTGAGCGTGCCCAGCTGCATGCGCTGGTTTTCGATCATGCGGGTCAGCGTGGTCATCACAATGAGCGCAGCCACCGCATAGGCGATCAGCGGGAAAACCAGCGTGAGATTGGCGAACATATCGGCATTGCTCTGGGCGTTGGCCGTACTCTGATGCGCGCCCCGGTTGACCACCAGCGCCGCGGGCAGCGCGGCCGTTATGGCCTTTTCCGCCTGTTGGGCATTCACGCCATCAGCGAGCTTTACCAGCACCTGCGTCATGGGCAGATCCGGCATGCCGCAGGTATTGATGAGGATGTAGCCATACTGATCGGGGTTGGGGTATACGCCATCGGTCACACAGATAAACTCCGGGCTGTAGACCACGCCCCGCACCACAAAGCCATATTCCTGCCCGGACAGTTTGACGCTCACGCGGTCTCCCACGGAAAGGCCGTGTACCTCGGCAAATCCCGCCTGAATCAGGCAGCCGCGCGAATCCGTCTGGGAAAGAGCCTCGCCCTCGACCACCATCGGCTGGTTGATGCGCATGGGTCCATCATAGGCCGTCACGTTCAGCGTGGGCTCGCCAGGCAAGGTGCTTTCCAATTCCGCCGTGGCGCGGGCGCATACGTCGCTCACTCCGCTGATGGCACGGATTCTCTCCAGGGTATCGCGGTCCGCGCTGGGCACGCTGACCCAGAAATCCGCCAGGTTGTTCTGGGCAAAGTACGTGTCGATCGTGCCCTGCGCCAGCCGGGCCGTGCCATCCAGCCCCGCAAACATGAACGTCCCCAGCGAGCAGAGCATCACAATGGCAAAAAACTGCATGCCGGACCGGCGCATATCGCGCACCAGCTTTTTTCCCAGAGCGCTCATGGCCATGGGCACGTTCCTCCTTCGGCAGCGAATCAAATAAAAACAAAATATGGAATTTGTTTTCAGCTTCATCAAAAGAAAAACGCGGCGCGCAGCTGAAAACAAATCATTTTCTTTGTTTTCACGCTGTTATTATAAGGGTTTTGACATGGCAAGTCAACGTAAGCGCAAAAACGTTACAATTCGTTCATGGTTGCTGAAAAAACGCTTGACAGATACCCCATGGGGGTATATAATCCTAAATACCCCCATGGGGTATATTAAGTTGAAACGGGGTGTCGCCATGGCCTGTGAGCCCACCTGCTGCCATCGGACGAAGGAACGTACCGAGGCTGAATACAAAAGTCTGGTACATCGCCTCAACCGCATCGAGGGACAGATTCGCGGCATTCGGGGCATGCTGGAAAAGAGCGCCTATTGTCCTGACATTCTGGCTCAGGCCGCCGCGGCCAATGCGGCGCTGAATGCCTTCAGCCGCGAGTTGCTGGCGCAGCACCTGCGTACCTGCGTAGTACAGGACATTCGTCAGGGCAAGGACGAAACCATTGACGAGCTGATGGATACCCTGCGCAAGCTGATGCGCTAGCCTGCCGCAGTCCAGAAAAGGAGAGAAATCATGAAACAATATCAGGTAACCGGCATGAGCTGCGCAGCGTGCAGCGCGCGCGTGGAAAAGGCCGTATCCAAGGTGCCGGGCGTAACGGCCTGCTCGGTAAGCCTTCTGACCAACAGCATGGGGGTCGAAGGCACCGCTGGTGAACAGGCTGTCATAGCGGCGGTGGAGGCTGCGGGCTACGGCGCGAGCGTGAAAGGTGCGCCCGCCGCCGCGGTGCCGGCGGCAGACGACCCGCTGGCCGATCATGAAACACCTGCGCTCAAGCGGCGGTTGTACAGCTCGCTGGTGTTTCTGGTGGCGCTGATGTACCTGTCCATGGGGCACATGATGTGGGGCTGGCCTGCGCCTGCCTTTCTTGCGGAAAATCATGTGGCGATGGGGCTTGTACAGCTGCTTTTGACGGCGATCATCATGGTCATCAACCAGCGTTTTTTCATCAGTGGCTTCAAGAGTCTGTGGCACAGAAGCCCCAACATGGATACGCTGGTAGCGCTGGGTTCCACGGCCTCGTTCGTCTACAGCGTGTATGCCCTGTTTGCCATGACCGGCGCCCAGGCGCGGGGCGACGCCGCGCAGGTGATGGGCTGGATGCACGAATTCTATTTTGAATCCGCCGCGATGATATTAACGCTCATCACTGTGGGCAAGATGCTGGAGGCCCGCTCCAAGGGCCGCACCACCGACGCGCTCAAGGGGCTGATGAAGCTGGCTCCTCAAACCGCCACGCTGCTGGTAGATGGTCAGGAGCGCACCGTGCCTATCGGGGATGTCAAGCAGGGGGACCTTTTTGTGGTGCGCCCTGGTGAAAATATCCCCGTTGACGGCGTGGTGTTGGAAGGACACAGCGCGGTAAATGAATCCGCCCTCACGGGCGAAAGCATCCCCGTGGATAAAGCCGAGGGGGACGCCGTATCGGCTGCCACGGTGAATCAGTCCGGATTCTTGCGCTGTCAGGCCACCCGCGTGGGCGAGGACACCACGCTTTCCCAGATCATCCGCATGGTCAGCGACGCGGCGGCCACCAAGGCGCCCATCGCCAAGGTGGCGGACCGGGTAAGCGGCGTGTTTGTACCGGTGGTGATCGCCATCGCGCTGATCGCTACGGCCGTATGGCTGGCCACGGGCGCGGACTTTGGATATGCTCTGGCGCGGGGTATTTCAGTGCTGGTCATCAGCTGCCCGTGCGCGCTGGGACTGGCCACGCCGGTAGCCATCATGGTGGGCAACGGCAAGGGAGCCAAAAACGGCATTCTTTTCAAAACCGCCGTATCGCTGGAGGAAGCAGGAAAGGTGCGCGTGGTGGCGCTGGATAAAACCGGCACCATCACCACCGGCCAACCCCGTGTGACCGACGTTTTGCCGGCTCCCGGCGTAACGGATGAACAGCTGATCGCCGCCGCCTATGCCCTGGAGCAAAAAAGCGAGCATCCCCTGGCCCATGCCGTGGTAGAGCGGGCTCAAAACCTGGGCCTCACGGCGCAGGAAGTTTCCGACTTTGCCGCGCTGCCCGGTAACGGCCTGACTGCCATGCTGGACGGCGAGGCGCTTTCCGGTGGCAGCCTGGCCTTTATCTCCGGGCGGACTGAGGTTTCCGGGGACATGCGCGCCCAGGCTGATCATCTCAGCGGCGAAGGCAAGACCCCGTTGCTGTTCAGCCGGGGAGGGCGGCTGCTGGGCATGATTGCCGTGGCCGACGCCATCAAGCCTGAAAGCCCGCAGGCTGTGCGGGAGCTTCAAAACATGGGCATCCGCGTCGTCATGCTCACCGGCGACAACCAGCGCACCGCCGAAGCCATCGGCCGTCAGGCAGGCGTGGACCAGGTCATCGCAGGGGTGCTGCCCGACGGCAAGGAGAGCGTGATCCGCTCGCTGCAATCGCAGGGCAAGGTAGCCATGGTGGGCGACGGCATCAATGACGCTCCCGCGCTCACCCGCGCGGATATCGGTATTGCCATCGGCGCCGGCACGGACGTGGCCATTGATGCGGCGGATGTCGTGCTCATGAACAGCCGTCTCACCGATGTGCCCGCCGCCATCCGCCTCAGCCGCGCCACGCTGCGCAACATCCACGAAAACCTGTTCTGGGCCTTTATCTACAATATCATCGGGATCCCGCTGGCAGCGGGGGTGTTTATTCCCCTGCTGGGTTGGCAGCTCAACCCCATGTTCGGGGCCGCGGCCATGAGCCTGTCCAGCTTCTGCGTCGTCTCCAACGCGCTGCGCCTGAATCTGTTTGACCCGCACAGCGCGAGGAAGGACCATAAAATCAAATTTGCGAAGGAGCCAAAAACCATGCAGAAAACCCTGAAGATCGAAGGTATGATGTGCACCCACTGTTCCGGCCGCGTCAAAAAGGCGCTGGAGGAGCTGCCCGGCGTCGTTTCCGCCGAAGTGAGCCATGAAAGCGGCACCGCCGTGGTCACCACGAGCGCCCCTGTAGACGATGCCACGCTGAAAAAGGCCGTGGAGGACCAGGGGTATCAGGTGGTCGGCTGAGCCGTTCGCCGGACAGCAAGACGCGGCGGGAGATTTACGCATCCCGCCGCGTCTTGCTGCTTTTTTATGAAACGATCTCCACGCCCAGCAGCCCGGCCAGGTCGAGCACCTGCGCCGCCGTAACCTTCAGCCCTCGCAGGTCGGTGAGGGAAACGGTCCACCCGGCGATACGGCAGGTGGTCATGTCCAGGCCCGAAAGCTGCGTGCGTGCCCACTGCGCACGTTCCAGATCCGAATGATCAAAACGCACCCTGGACAGCCTATTCTCCGACCACAGGCTGTCTCGAAGGCGGCAGTCCGAAAAGACGGCATGGTCCAGCTTACACTCCGCAAAGGAGGCGTAATCCAGCATGCAGCCGTCAAAGGCCACATTCATCAGCGCGCCCCGCATGATTTCCAGCCCCGTCATGCGACAGCCTCGCAGGCGTGCCCGCTGAAACGCCGCGTTCGTAAGCCGCGCGTTGCTCCATTCGCACTTATCAAAGACGCAGTCCACGAAGCTGATTCGCTTGAAGTCGTTATCGCCAAACCGGCAGTGCTCAAACACGCAGCCTCGCACGTCCAGCGTTTTGCCCGAAAAACCGGTCAGCTCCCCGTCCACAAAGCGCAGGTTTTCCAGGTCCTCGTCTCTGGCCAGCGCCACGGCTGCCGCCTCCGAAAGCGTGGGGCTTTCCATAGGGTGCGTCGCCAGCACAGGTTCCGCCACCCTCCACCCATCTTTCATGTGCATGCTCCCACTCCTCTCCCCTTTTGTCCATTATAGGGGGCTGCGTCCTCCGCCGCAAGCCTCCATTGCCCTGATGAGGAAAATCATTCGTTGTCATCCCAGTCCGTGCGTGCTATAATAAATGTTATTAAGAGGTTATTCGATAAGGAGGAACATGCGATGAAGCGCAGAATCGGCATTTTGACCAGCGGGGGCGACTGCCCCGGCTTGAATGCGGCCATCCGCGGCGTGGCGCGTGCCGCCTATGAGCTTTTTGACGCGGAAATTATCGGTATCCGCAACGGCTATGGCGGGCTGATCGAGGGTGAATATCAGGAGATGAGCAAAAAGCAGTTCTCCGGTATTCTCACGCTGGGCGGCACCATTCTGGGCACCAGCCGGCAGCCGTTCCGCAATATGCGGGTGATCGATGAACGCGGCGTGGATAAGGTTGCCGCCATGAAAAAGACCTACAAGGATTTGAAGCTGGACTGTCTGGTTACCCTGGGCGGGAACGGGACGCACAAAACGGCCAACCTGCTCAGCGAGGAGGGCCTCAACATAATCGGCCTGCCCAAGACCATTGACAACGATATCTACGGCACCGATTTCACCTTTGGCTTCCATACGGCGGTGGACATCGCCACGGAGGTCATCGACCGCATTCACACCACAGCCACCAGCCATGGCCGGTGCATGGTGATTGAGCTGATGGGCAACAAGGCGGGCTGGCTGACGCTGTATGCGGGTCTGGCAGGCGGCGCAGATGTCATCCTGCTGCCGGAGATTCCCTACGATATCAAAAAGGTAGCCCAGGCTGTGGAGGCCCGCGCCAAGAGCAAGAAGCCCTTCAGCATCATCGCCGTGGCCGAGGGCGCCATGAGCGAGGAAGAAGCCAAAATGAAGAAGAAGGAGCGCGAAGCCTACCGTGCCACGCTGCCCTATGACTGCATCAGCAAGCGCATCGCCGCACAGCTGAGCGAAATGGTCGGCGTGGAGGCGCGGCATGTGGTGCCCGGCCACATCCAGCGCGGCGGCAGTCCCAGCGCCTACGACCGTGTGCTCTCCACCCAGTTTGGCGTGCATGCTGCCCAGCTCATCCGGGATGAAATCTACGGCGTAACGGTGGCCCTGGACGGCAACGAGATTATTCACAACAAACTCAAGGACATCGCGGGTGTACCCAAGCCCGTGCCCAAGGATGACCATGTGCTCACCACCGCCCGCAACATGGGAATCTGCATGGGCGACTGATTCCTCCTTTGCGCATCTCCTGCGGACATCCTCCGTGCCGACGGCGGATGTCCGTCTTTTTTATGGGGCAGCCCTTGCTTTCCCTGTCCAAACAGGGTACAATCTTAGCAGAATATATCGAAAGGCAGGTGAGCAGGATGGACGGCTGTGACAGCCGAGATCGAAGAACCTCAGCCGGTCGAAAGCGGCACCCAGGCGCCGCGGTCCGAAAGCGCGGGCAACCGTTCACCCTGCCTCAAGCAGCGTGAACGAGCGCGGCGGCTTTTGGCTTGCTTTCAACCGGCTCTTCCACAGGGAAATCAGGAAGGAGGAGACGTTCAAAATGGAGCCGAAAATCCCCGTTACGGAAGAAGCCGCCCTGACCCCCAAGCCGGATTATGCGGCGGAGATTACCCGAATTGTCAAAAGCCCTGCATCCCCCAACGTGATGCGGGAGCGTTTGAAAGATTACCACGAAAAAGATATCGCCGAGGTTCTGCCCACGCTGACCCCGGCGGAGCGAAAAAAGCTTTACCGTATCCTGGACGCGGATATGCTCGCCAACATTCTGGAGCGTCTGGAGAACGATGAGGCAGCCGGATTTCTTTCCGAAATGGATCTGAGCAAGGCCGCCCGCACGATTGAAAGCATGGAAACCGACGCGGCGACGGCGATTCTTTCCGGGCTGGACCGCAAGAAAAAAAGCGACCTTCTCGAATGCATGGACGAGACTTCAAAGAAGGAGCTCGCCCTGATGCAGACCTTTGATGACGGCGAAATCGGCAGCAAGATGACCACCAACTATGTCTCTGTCCGCGATAACCTGACGGTGAAACAGGCCATGAGCTCCCTGATTGAACAGGCTGCCGAAAACGACAACATCTCCACGCTTTTTGTGCGGGACAGCGACGATGTGTTCTGTGGCGCGATTGACTTGAAGGAGTTGATCATCGCCCGGCCGGAGACCGATTTTCATTCTCTCATCATGACCTCCTACCCCTATGTGTATGGGCATGAGGACATTGACGACTGTCTGGAGCTGCTCAAGGACTATTCCGAGGACCTCATCCCCGTGCTGGACAACAACAACCACCTGTTGGGCGTCATTACCTCGCAGAACATGGTGCAGGTCGTGGACGATGAAATGGGCGAAGACTACGCCCGTCTGGCCGGCCTGACCGCCGAGGAGGATCTGACCGAACCGCTCCGGCAGAGCATGCAAAAGCGCCTGCCGTGGCTGTTTGTGCTGCTGGGATTGGGCCTGCTGGTATCCACAGTGGTGGGTGCGTTTGAGCAGGTCGTATCCCAGCTGACGCTGATTATGTGCTTCCAGTCCCTCGTCCTGGATATGGCGGGCAACGTGGGCACCCAGTCCCTGGCGGTGACCATCCGCGTCTTAATGGATGAGAACCTGACCTTCCGGCAAAAGTTCGGGCTGGTGGTCAAGGAGGTGCGCATCGGCTCTGCCAACGGCCTGTTGCTGGGGCTGGCATCCTTTGTGCTGATCGGTCTGTACATCTGGCTGTTCCGCGGCCGCGACCTGATGACCGCTTTTGCCGTGTCCGGGTGCATCGGCCTCGCGCTGTTGGTGGCCATGGCCATTTCCAGCGCTGTGGGTACGTTGATTCCCCTGTTCTTCAAAAAGATCAACATTGATCCCGCTGTGGCCTCCGGGCCGCTCATCACCACCGTCAACGACCTGGTGGCCGTGGTCACCTATTATGGTCTGAGCTGGCTTCTTCTTCTGCAAATCATGCATCTTGCCGGCTAAGCGATCTGTACCGGCGTTTGGAAGTGCCGGCGGCAGTAACACGCCCATCAGTGGCGGCGCACAAAGCATTTGGGAGGGAAAGAAGCGCTTCTTTCCCTCCCGCTGCTTATATTCCCTCTCAATTTGCGTGAGCAATTCCCAGCCCGGTCGCCAGAGCATAGCTTTTGACCTTGTCGCTCTCCAGCTCCTCGCGATGCATGTCCACGGCGGTGAGCTGGTTATTCTCATAGGTTTTATAGTAGTAGATGCCTTTGCTGGCGTTGATGCAGCAGGAATAGGTGGTGATGTCCCAGCGTTCGTCCGCCCGTACCGCGCCGCGCGGCATGGCCACCGCGTCCAGCAGGTGGAAAAACTGCGACACGCTGCTGTTTTCCTCGGCATCGCAGACGGAATTGAGCCGCAGGAAGGCCGCTTTGACAAAGCGGGATGCCGGCGAAAAATCGCCCGGAAGGCCAAGAGTACCGAATCCGCGGCCAAACGGCGTCAGTTTCAGCCCGGCAGCGAAGCTGTTTTCCGGCTCTCCGGACCGCACCCCCATGTACTGGCGCAGGTTGGTCAGCTGGAAATCAAAGGGCGGGTTGTTGGTGAGCACACCCACGGGGTTGTCGTACACGCGCATGCCGCCTTGCATGCATTCCACTACGATGGAGCTTTCCCGGTCTGCGATGTGCCAGTGCAGGGGCGCCAGGGGCATCTGTTCGCTGAACGGAATGCTCATGATATGGGTTTGCTCTAGCAAGGCGCGCACCTCCTCCACGCAGGCGCATTTTCCCAGCACCCACAGCGGGAGTTCAAAGGGGGACACATTGGCCTTGTCCTCGCTGAGCTGCGCAGAATAAAAGGCGTTGCCCGGGAAATTCAGTCCCGCGATGCACAGGCTCTTTTCATTCGCTGCCTCCGCATACAGGGGATAGCCGTCCACAACCGTCGCCATACCGATCATGGCGTAGTGCCGCCTGCATTCGCCCGCCTTGCGAAAGACAATCGGGTATTGTCGCGGCGTGACCGCTACCTGCTCGCCAAAGGAATATTCAAGGTCCAGGTTTCGTCCAAAGTAAAAGTCTCCGGTTGCCAGGGCAATGCTGGTGCACATGGTTTTCTCTCCTTGCGGCGGCCGTGGTTGTTCGCCGCCTTTTTCAGTATGCTGCGCCGCAGCCGGCGTCATGTATGCCGAAAAAACAAACGGGACGGCGCACAGCCGTCCCGTTGCATGCCGGTTAGACAGGCATGGTCTTTTCTTCCTTGTTGAGCATGGTGCTGTCCACACCCAGCTGCTTGGCCTGACGGTACTGGAAGTACTTGATTGCCACCTGCGGGAACAGGGCGTAGCTCAGCACGTCCTCCTCCTGCTGGTAGTAATCGCGGATCTCCTCGCGGTACTTATCCAGTTCGGGCGGGATGTCGTCGGCAGGACGATGGGTAATGACCTTGTCGTCGCCGATGCACTTTTTGCGAACTTCTTCGTTGACGGGCGCGGGCAGCCTGCCGTACTCGCCGCGAAGCAGGGCCTTGGACTCCTTGGTTACCATCTTGTAGCGCTCGCCGGCCAGGACGTTCATTACAGCCTGAGTGCCCACGATCTGGCTGGTGGGCGTCACCAGCGGCGGATAGCCGAAGTCCTTGCGCACGCGCGGCACCTCAGCCAGCACGTCGTAGTACTTATCCATGGCGTTGGCCTGCTTGAGCTGACCGATCAGGTTGCTCAGCATGCCGCCGGGCACCTGATAAATCAGCGTATTTGCGTCGGTCGCAAGCACGCGGGCAGGATCGCGCCATCCTTCCTTGGTCAGCTCGTCCGCCACGCCACGGAAGTAGGCGGCCAGTTCACTAAGCAGCTTAAGGTCCAGACCGGTGTCATACTCGGTGCCCTGAAGCGTTGCCACCATGGACTCGGTGGTGGGCTGGGAGGTACCGTTGCCCAGTGCGGAAAGCGCGGTGTCAATCACATCCACGCCCGCCTCCACGGCCTTGAGCAGCGTCATGGCGCCGGTGCCGGTGGTATCATGCGTATGCAGGACGATGGGCAGGTTCGTTTCCGCCTTGAGGCGCTTGATCAGGCTGTAGGCCTTGTAGGGCAGCAGCAGGTTAGCCATGTCCTTAATGCAGATGATATCCGCACCCATCTTGGCGATGTCGGCGGCCAGCTTCACGAAGTAATCCTCCGTGTGCACGGGGCTGATGGTGTAGCTCATGGCCACCTCGGCGGTTCCGCCGTATTTCTTGGTGGCCTTGACGGCGGTTTCCATGTTGCGCAGATCATTGAGCGCATCGAAGCAGCGGATGATATCGCAGCCATTTTCCACCGTCTTTTTCACGAAGAAATCGACCACGTCATCAGCGTAATGCTTGTAGCCCAGCAGGTTCTGGCCGCGCAGCAGCATCTGCAGCTTGGTGTTGGGCAGGCCCTTGCGCAGCTTGCGCAGGCGCTCCCACGGGTCCTCGTTGAGGAAGCGCAGGCAGCTGTCGAAGGTCGCGCCGCCCCAGCATTCCAAAGAGAAGTAGCCTACTTTGTCCAGTTTTTCAAACGCAGGCTCCATCTGGGAAAATCTCATGCGCGTGGCGGCCTGGCTCTGGTGCGCGTCGCGCAGGATGGTATCGGTAATTCCAACCTTGGCCATTGTTTTCACCTCTTAAATTGCGATTAACCGAACATGCTCAGCAGGATACCGGCAGCGATGGCCGAGCCGATCACGCCTGCCACGTTGGGGCCCATGGCGTGCATGAGCAGGAAGTTGCCGGGGTTGGCCTTCTGGCCCTCCACCTGGCTCACACGCGCAGCCATCGGCACGGCGGACACGCCGGCGGAACCGATGAGCGGGTTGATCTTGCCACCGGAGAGCTTGTTCATGAGCTTGGCCAGCAGCACGCCGCCCGCGGTGCCAAAGCCGAAGGCGAGCACGCCCACGACGATGATGCCCAGCGTCTTGGACGACAGGAAGGTGGAGGCGGTCGCCGTCGCGCCGACCGTGGTGCCCAGGAAGATGGTGACGATGTTCATCAGCTCGTTCTGAGCGGTCTTGTTCAGACGGTCCACCACACCGCTCTCACGGAACAGATTGCCCAGCATCAGACAGCCGACCAGCGGCGCCGCAGAAGGCAGCAACAGGCTTACGATGATGGTCACCGCGATGGGGAAGATGATCTTCTCGCGCTTGCTCACGGGGCGCAGCTGCTCCATGACGATCTCGCGCTCCTTCTTGGTGGTCAGGGCGCGCATGATGGGCGGCTGAATCACCGGCACCAGCGCCATGTAGCTGTAGGCCGCCACGGCGATGGGGCCAAGCAGGTGCGGAGCCAGCTTGCCGGTCAGGTAGATGGCGGTGGGGCCGTCCGCGCCGCCGATGATGCCGGTGGAAGCGGCTTCCTGCGGGGTGAAACCCATCACGGTATTACAAACGATGAAGGTGATAAAGATGCCCAGCTGCGCGGCAGCGCCCAGCAGCAGGCTCTTGGGGTTGGCAATCAGGGGACCGAAGTCGGTCATGCAGCCCACGCCCAGGAAGATCAGGCAGGGATAAATGCCCAGCTTCACGCCCAGATACAGGTAGTCCAGCATGCCGGGAGTAATGACCTTGCCGGCGGTAGCCAGCAGCTGGCCGCTAACGGTGAACACCTGTCCATCGGCCAGATACGCGCCCGCAGAGCTGATGATGATCTGCGCGCTGTTGGCCAAAATGGAGCCGTCAGCGGCGACCAGCGCACCCGCGGCGTTAAACGCGCCGCCAGCGGTGATGGCATCCACGATTTGTCCCAGCATGTTTCCGGCTGCGTCCATCACGGCGCCCTGAGCGGTAAAGGTGTAAGCAACCGGGTTGGTCAGCGCCGAAGAATCCAACAGCACCGCGCCGCCAAACAGGCTCCAGTTGGTGTGGCCGCCAGCAAACAGCTCCTGATTGTACATACCCGCAATAGGCAGGTTGGTCAGCAGCATGCCAAATGCAATGGGCATCAGCAAAAGCGGCTCGTACTTTTTGACCACGGCCAGATACATCAGCACGCACGCGATAGCGATCATGATCAGCGGCTTGGGATCGCTAAACAGCGCATAAATGCCAGAATCCTGGCAAAGCTTGATTAAACTCTCGCCCACGTTCATGGTTTGAAATCAACTCGCTTTCTTTTGAGAATGTGGGAAAGGCCGCGAATGATCTCAGCCAATAACGATGAGCGGGTCGCCGCTGTTGACAGAAGCGCCCTTGGCGGTCACGACCTGCTTGATGGTGCCGTCGCAGGGAGCCATGATCTCGTTTTCCATCTTCATGGCTTCCAGGATCAGCAGAATATCGCCCTTTTTCACGGTAGCGCCTTCGGTCACGCGCACTTCCAGGATGGTGCCGGGCATAGGAGCGTTCACCTTCTGGCCTCCGGCAACAGGAGCAGCCGCGGCGGGGGCGGCAGGCGCGGGAGCGGCGGCAGGAGCAGCCACAGGCGCGGGAGCAGCTACAGGAGTGACAACGGGGGCGGCAACAGGAGCGGCAACAGGAGCGGACGCAGCGCCCACTTCCTCGACAGCGACGGAATAAGCGACACCATTGACCGTAATATTGAACTGACGCATGGGGTGGAATCCTCCTTCAACAAATGCAGTGGTTTCTTTGGAAATCAGAAGCGGCTGTAGGTCTGTTCCTCGCGGCCCGCGCGGTTCCAGGCGGGCGCGTTGCTGACGCGCTTGACATGGCGCACCACAAATCCGGTGGGCGCCTGCCATACGGCGGCAATCGCGGCAGTGATGGCGGCGATCACCTCGGCGCTTACGCCTTCGCTGACTGCAGGAGCCGGGGCAGCCACAGGCGGCGCGGATACGACGGGAGCGGCGGGCTTGGCCTTTTCAGACTTCTTTTCGCCGGTGGTCCGGTCGGTGATGAACGAAAGCACCTTGATGAAAACGATCAGGATAATCAGGCCGAGAAACACAACCAAAAGGCCGATCACCATAACGCCAAGGCCGAAGATCAAGTTCTCCATGAATATCCCTTCCTTTCGGCGTTACATGGGCAGGTTGTCATGCTTCTTGGGCGGGTTGGAATCGCGCTTGGAGCCGAGCATCTCCAGGGCGGAAATCAGCATGGCGCGGGTCTTGGCGGGTTCGATGATATCGTCCACCATGCCGTCCTTGGCGGCGTTGACCGCTCCGGCCACCTTTTCCACATACTCGCCGGCATACTTGGCGCGGGCTTCCTCCACGGACAGGTTCTTGTCGGCCTTGACCTGATCGGCATAGAGCACGGCCACCGCCGCCTCAGGCGTAAGGGCGGAAATCACCGCTCCGGGCCAGGCGTAGGTGATGTCGGCGTTGGCCTTGCCGCCCATGGCCACGTAAGCCTGGCCAATCGCATCGCCGGTTACCACGGCCAGCTTGGGCGCGGTCGCCTCGGCATAGGCAAAGAGCAGCTGGCTCTGGGCCTTGAACAGCCAGCCCTGCGCGTTCACACTGTCCACGGTCACGCCGCAGGTGTTGAGCAGGCTGATGACGGCGATGCCGAAGCAGTCCATGAAACGCACAAAGCGCGCGGCCTTCTGCAGGGCGCCCGCGGTCAACTTGCCGCTGGCAGCCACCACGCCCACGCTGTGTCCGCCCATGCGGCCCATGAACACGCGCACGGAAGGCTCATAAGCGGCGTAGAGCTCGATGGAGGCACCGCCGTCCATCAGCGCGGCCACAAGCGCGTCCACATCCGCCGCGTCGATGGCGGAAATCAGGCGGCTCATGTCGTCGCTGTCGATGATTTCGCTGTCCTCAAGGTTGCTGGAGGGCAACAGGGCCAGCACCTGCTTGGCCTTCAAAAGCGCCTCGTCCTCGGTGGCGGCGGTCAGCGCGCAGGCGCCCATGCCGGCGGCCACCTTCGCGCCGCCCAGCTCCTGGGGCTTGACGTCCAGGCCATTCATGGCGGCCAGCACCTGCGGGCCGAACACCATCACTTCGCCCACTTTTTCCGCTACGATGGACAGGTCCGCCAGCTGGGTCAGCAGCGCCGCGCCGCCGATGCAGGGGCCCAGCACCACCGATACGATGGGGCATACGCCGCTCATGCGGGCCAGCTTCTGATAAATCTCGCTATACGCGCTCATGGCGGCGGCGCCTTCGTCGATGCGCACGCCGGCGCTGTCCAGCAGCGCCACCACGGGCGCGCCGGTCTTGAGGGCCATGTCCAGGAGCTTGAGGATTTTGGCAGCCTGGGCCTTGCCCATCGCGCCGCCGTGAACCGTGAAATCCTGCGCGAAGAGGTACACCGGACGCTCCTCAATGGTGGCATATCCGGTGATGACGCCCGCGCCTTCCTCGTTTTGGCTCACCAGCGCAAACAGCTCCACAAAGCTGCCGGCATCCGCGAGCTTTTCCACACGCTCGCGCGCGGTCAGCTTGCCTGCTTCGCGCTGTTCCTTGAGGCGCTTTTCGTTGCCGCCGAGGATGGCGTCACGAATTTCCAGCACCTTTTGAAGGTCTTGAGAATTGTGCATTTCCGTTCTCCCTTCCATGCGGTAATGGTCTTTGGTCAGGGGCAAACTGGCGAAAGTCCAACTTACACCCCGTTCATTTGTTTCTGCATATCCTTCCTGTTTTCCTGCCCTCATGACAATCTTTTCACGATTTTTGGGCGTTTTTTTTCGGAATGCCTTTAAACCGTTGTTTCGCCTGCGTTTTTTCCGGTAAGAAAGCCGTCGATAAGGGCGCACGCCTGGGCGGCGGGATCAGCCGTCATATCCAGCCAGTGTATGGTCTGGTCACGCCGGAACCAGGTCATCTGACGCTTGGCAAACTGCTTGATGGCCGTGGAGAGCAGGTCGCGCATTTCCTCAAGCGTGGCGATCCTTCCCGTCAGATACTGGGTGATAAAGCGGTATTCAAGTCCCAGCTTCAAAAGAAACTCCTCGCTCACGCCCCTGTCCAGAAGCCCGCGCACCTCCTCTACCATGCCCTCGTTAAGCCGCCGGTCCAACCGCTCGTCGATGCGGCGGCGCAGGGTATCCCGATCCCAGGTCACCCCCAGGCGCAGCGTCTCATAGCGTGGGTTTCGGCCGGGAACGATGTCGTCGCCGTCGTGCAGCTTTTCCAAAAGCCGCATCACCCGGTTGCGGTTGCGCCTTTCCACCTCCACATCCGGCACGGCCTTGACCAGCATGGCGTAGAGCTCTTCGGTGGTCCGCTTCTCCAGCTCCGCGCGGTAGGCAAGATCCGGCATGCGGTTGGACAGCTCGTAGCCGTCCGCCACCGAATCCACGTACAGGCCGGTGCCGCCCACCAAAAAAGGCGGCTTCCCCCGCGCCACAATGCCGTCGATGGCCTCATAGGCCATGCGCTGGAAATCCGCCATGGAAAAAAAGTCGCCCGCCTCGCACACGTCGATCAGGTGGTGTCTGACCCCCCGTGTCTCTTCGGGCGTGATTTTGCCGCTGCCCAGGTCCAGTCCGCGAAACACCTGCCGCGAATCCGCCGAAACGATTTCGCCGCCGTACCGCAGGGCCAGTTCCACCCCCAGGCCACTCTTGCCGGACGCATTGGTGCCCGCAATCACAATCAGCTTTGGCAGCATCCCGACTCCCCCATTCATCCTTCTTTCTGATAGGCGATGCGCGGCGTGCCATCCTCCACCCAGATGGTGCCGCAGCGCTCGAAACCGTTGCGCTCAAAGGCCCGGCGCATGGGCAGGTTGCGCTCGTGGGTATCGCCGCGCAGGTTGGGATGGCGGCTGAACGCCCACTTTACGATCACATCCACCATGCCGCGCTTTTCCCCCGAAGAGGCCACACGGTGGAGCGTGGCATAGGGGCGGTCGTTCTTCCATGCACCGTCGATCACGCGGTAGGTGGGGTCCTCCCCAAAAACGAGGACGAAGGCCGCGTACAGGCGGCCCTCCTCCTCGCATACGTAGCACCGTTCCCCGGCAATATCGGCCTCGACCGTTTCCCGTGAGGGATACCGGGTACCCCACTGACCGGGATTTCCGCTTTGCGCCATAAACCGCCGCGCGCCTTCATAGATGAGCAGCACGGCCTCCAGATCCGCCTGGGTGGCGGGCCGGACACGCATGGGCTTTCCCCCTTTTCCGTTCATTCCTCCGGAATGCCGAACAGCCGGCAGGCGTTGCGCGCTGCCGTATCGGCCAGCTCCTCCGTGCTCACGCCCCGCAGCTGCGCCACCACCTCGGCCACATACTGCACAAAGGCGGGCTCGTTTCGCTTGCCGCGCAGGGGCACCGGGGTCAAATAGGGGCTGTCGGTTTCCACCAGCAGGCGATCCGCCGGACAGAAGCGAGCGGCCTCCTGAAGCTTGTGCGCATTCTTGAAGGTGACAGGCCCCGCAAAGGAAAGGTAGAATCCCAGATCGAGGTATTCCTTCGCGCTTTCCACGCTTCCGCTGTAACAGTGCATCACGCCTGCGGGAAGCTCCCCGCGGCGCTCGCGGAGCACCTCCAGCATATCCCCATGCGCATCGCGTACATGGAACACCGCCGGAACATTCACCCGACGGGCCAGCGCCAGCTGCTTGATGAGTACCTCGCGCTGCTGGTCACGGGGAGAAAGATCGTAGAAATAATCCAGACCGATCTCGCCCACGGCCACCACGCGCGGCTGCGTCAGCATGCCTTCCAGCTCGGCTTCCGTTTCATCCGTCCAGGTTTTGGCCTCATGCGGATGCACGCCCACCGCACCATACACGCCTTCGTGTTCTTTGGCAAGCGCCACGATGCGGCGGCTCGTTTCCAGGTCGCTTCCTCCCAGAACGCAGCGCCTGACGCCAGCCTGCGCCATGCGCTGCATCACCTCTGGCAGGTCGTTTTGAAATCCCTCGTTTTCCAGATGACAATGCGAATCAAACAGGTTCATCGGATATCCGCTCCATCCTCTACACCGGGTTCAACCGTGACCAGTTTCAGCGTTTTGTCCTGCGCGTCAGAGGCGCAGAGAATCATGCCCTCGCTGCGGATGCCCCGCAGCTTGGCGGGCCTCAGGTTGGCAACCACGACCACCTGCTTGCCCACCATTTCTTCGGGCGTGTAGAACTTGGCGATGCCGCTGACCACGGTGCGCTCCGGCTCGCCGGCCCCCAGGCTCAGGGTGAGCTTGAGCAGCTTGTCCGCCCCCTCCACCTTTTCGGCAGCCGTCACGCGCGCCGCACGAAGCCTCACACGGGCGAAGTCGTCGATGGTGATCAGGCCGTCGTCCTGTGCCTTCTCGGCGTTGGGCTTCGCTTCCGGCACGGGCTGCGCGGCAGGCGTGGGCACGATGTCGGCCAGTTCCTTTTTGATATCAATACGCGGGAAGAGCGCCTCGCCCTTCTGCACCCTGCCACCGGCAGGCAGCACGCCGAAGCGGGACGTGCTCTCAAAGCTGCACAGCGCCGGATCGCTCACACCCACCTGCTCAAAGATGCGCGCGGGCGTGCGGGGCATAGTGGGCGCGATGAGGATGGCCACGATGCGGATGCACTCGCACAGCACGTACATCACGGTTTTCAGCCGTTCCCTGCCCTCCTCGGTCTTGGCCAGCACCCAGGGCATGTTCTGGTCGATGTAGCGGTTGCACTCGCCAATCAGCTGCCAGATATCCTGAAGCGCCACGGAGAACTGCAATTCATCCATGTGCTTCTTAACGCGGGAGGGCGTGCCCTCCGCCAGAGCAATGAGCAGGCGATCGGTGTCGTTCCACTCGCCATGGGCGGGCACCACGCCGTCAAAATATTTTTCCACCATGGCAACGGTGCGGCTGACCAGGTTGCCCAGATCGTTGGCCAGATCGGCGTTGATGCGGGTGAGCAGGGCTTCATAGCTGAACTGGCCGTCGCTGCCGAAGGGCACCTCGCGCATGAGGAAATAGCGAATGGCGTCGCTGCCGTAGCGGTTGCACAGCACCACGGGGTCCACCACGTTGCCCAGGGACTTGGACATCTTCATGCCGTCCAGCACCAGCCAGCCGTGGCCGAACACCTGCTTGGGCAGGGGCAGGCCCAGCGCGTGCAAAATGATGGGCCATGTGATGGTGTGGAAACGGATAATCTCCTTGCCGATCAGGTGGATGTCGGCGGGCCAGTACTTCCGGTACAGGCTGTCGTCCTCGCTCCCATAGCCCAGAGCGGTAATATAGTTGGTGAGCGCATCCAACCACACGTACACGGTATGCTTGGGATCAAAATCGACCGGCACGCCCCACTTGATGGAGGTGCGGCTGACGCACAGGTCCTGCAGGCCGGGCCTGAGGAAATTGTTGAGCATCTCGTTGCGTCGGCTGGCAGGCTGGATGAAGTCGGGGTGCTGCTCGATATAGTCGATCATCCACTGCTGATATTTGCCCGCCCTGAAGAAATAGGCTTCCTCGTTGGTCTTTTCCACGGGACGGCCGCAGTCCGGGCAGCAGCCATCCTTGAGCTGCATCTCGGTGAAGAAGCTTTCGCAGGGGGTGCAGTACCAGCCCTCATAGCTGCCCTTGTAGATGTCGCCCTGCTCATAGAGCCTGCGGAAAATCTTCTGAACCGCCTTGACATGCCGCTCGTCGGAGGTGCGGATGAAATCGTCATAATCGACGTCCATCAGCTTCCAGAGCTCCTTGATGCCGCGAACGATCTCGTCCACGTAAGCCTGCGGCGTAACCCCTTTCGCCTGGGCCTTGCGTTCGATCTTCTGGCCGTGCTCATCGGTGCCGGTCAAAAAGAAGGTATCGTAGCCTTCCTGTTTTTTGAAGCGCGCCATCGTATCGGCCGCAACGGTGGTATAGGCATGGCCGATGTGCAGATTATCGCTGGGATAATAGATAGGCGTCGTGATATAGAAGGTCTCCTTGTTGGGCATGTGCGCTTCCCCCTCCTCGATGAATCAAAAAAGCCGCGCCCCGTCAGAAAAGGGGCGGGCTTGACCCGCGGTACCACCCTTGGTTTATCGCTTACGATCCTTGATGATCGCAGGCCTGTAACGGTGCCGACCGCTCCGCCCTACCTGTCGGACGGAGAAGCTCCCGGGCCATGTTCCCGCCGCGCCCGCGCCGCTTTTCACCTGCCGCGGCTCTCTTTGGCTGGACGTGGGGCGGTACTCTCCCGCTCATCGCCTGTATGCGCTTTTCGCCCCTATTATACCCGATTTTTTGCGCTTGTCAACGAAAAAGCGCGCCCGCAAGCACGGTTCCTGCCAGCGCGCCCACGAGCGAGCAGGGCACGGCGTAGCCGGTGGACTTGCGGTCGATGGCGCTCATGTACACGCACACGGTGTAAAAGATGGTTTCGCTGGAGCCCATCACGGTGCTGGCCACCAGGCCCACGCGGCTGTCCGCGCCGTATTGGGCGAGCAGCTTTTCCACCAGGGCCAGCGAGGCCGACCCGCTCATGGGCCGAAGCAGCACCAGCGGCGCCACCTCGCCCGGCAGGCCCAGCCACTCAAACGCCGGAGCCGCCAGACGGCACAGCGCATCCATCAGTCCGGACGCCTGCATCAGCCCAATCGCCACCAGCATGGCCGCCAGATTGGGCAGCACGCGCACCGCCACCGCTATGCCCTCGCGCGCCCCCTCCACAAACAGATCATACGCCGGCAGCCGGCGGCAGGCGGCCGCCAGAAGCGTTGCCAGCAGGCATCCCGGCACAATCAGCCCGCTAAGCACGGCGCGCCTCCCTTCTTCGGCGGCAGATCAGCCCCAGCACCGCGCCCACCGCCGTGGATACGGCCGTGCATACCAGGCTGGGCAGCACGATGGCGCCCGCATCCGCCGATCCAGCCGCTGCCCGCAGCGCCAGCACCGTGGTGGGAATCAGCTGGATGCTGGTCGCATTGAGAATCAGCAGCATATACATATCATGTTCGACGCAGGGCGCTTTTTTGCGTTCCTCCTCCATCAGGCGCATGGCCTCCATCCCCTGCGGCGTGGCCGCGTTGCCCAGTCCCAGCATGTTCATCGACAGATTCATGCATACGGCCTGGCGCGCCTCTTTTCCCCGCACGCCGGGCATGAGCACACGCAGCGCGGGGTACACAAGCCGCTCCAGTGCTCCGGGCGCGCCCAGCGCCTGAAGAATCCTCATCCAGCCGCAAAACAGCAGGTAGCCAGCTCCCAGCGTCAGCGTCAGGGTGATAGCGTCCGCCGTGGCGCCCAGCGCAGCGACCAGCATTTCCTGTCCGCGCCCACATAGGACCGCATATACAAGGGAGCCTCCGGTCATTCCCAGCCATAGCCATTGAAGCGCCAAAATACCTCACCATCCTAATAAATATACACTAATTTTAATGTGTAATTTTTGAAACAATTTTATTTTTTCACCTAATTTTATGTATATGGTTCATTCTGGTGCCAAATGGACCATTGACAGATTATTCACTGGGTTGTATTTTTATGTTATCCGGTGGGATTTGGTCCTACGCGGAAATATGTCTGCTTTTTGAGAAGTGGAGGGCTTGGAATATGAAATCGACCGGCGTGGTGCGTAAATTGGACAATCTGGGCCGCATTGTGATCCCGATCGAGCTGAGAAAAACCATGGATATTGCCATCAAGGATACCCTTGAGATTTTTACCGAAGGCGACGAGATCATCCTTAAAAAATATCAGCCCGGTTGCATTTTCTGCAATGACGCACGCAACGTCACACTCTTCAAGGGCAAGCTGGTATGCGAAAAGTGCCTGGCAGAAATGAAGCAACAGGAGCACGACTAAAACACGCACAAACGCAAAAAAACCGCGCAGACGGAACGGAAGGGGTTCCAGCCGCGCGGTTTTTTGGTTATACTATTTCAGCATGTTCAAGATCGTCTGCTTGCTCTGCACACCCACGGTACGGGCAGCCGCTTCGCCGCCCTGAAAAACAATCAGCGTGGGAATGCTCATCACGCGGTAGCGCGCGGCGATCTCGGGCGCGTCGTCCACGTTGATCTTGCACACACGGTATGCATCGCTTTCTCCCGCGATTTCCTCCACCACTGGAGAAAGCATCTTGCAAGGGCCGCACCAGTCGGCATAAAAATCCACCAGCACGGGTTTATTGCTATGAAGAACCTCCTGGTCAAAGCTCTGAGCGTTCAGCTTGGTCACGGACATGGGGTAAGCCTCCTTTGCTTGGATCTGTCCAGTCATTATCATACCCGCCCCCGGCGGGGAATAAACCACTATTTTCAAAAAGGCGGTGTTTTTTTATGGGGCTGGCGCCTGAGCATGCCGTCCATCCCTTCGCCCCTGTATGGGACGTCCATTGCCGCGTGCTGGTGCTGGGGTCGTTTCCCTCCGTGCGTTCACGGCAGATCGGGTTTTACTACGGCCATCCGCAAAACCGCTTCTGGCGCGTGCTGGAGCGCCTCTATGGCCAGCCCGTGCCGCCGGATACAGCGGGACGCCGCTCCTTCGTGCTCCGTCATGGCCTGGCCCTGTGGGACGTGCTGGCCGCCTGCGACATCGTGGGCAGCAGCGACGCCAGCATCCGCCATGCCGTGCCCAACGACGTGCCCGCGCTGCTTGCGAGCGGTGGAATCAAGCGCGTCTTTTGCAACGGGCAACGGGCCTATGCCCTCTACCTGCGCTATCTTGATGCAGCCTGCGGCCTGCCGGTCGCGGCGCTTCCCTCCACCAGCGCGGCCAACGCCGCCTGGAGCCTGGAGCGTCTCACGGAGGCGTGGCGTGTGATCCTGTAACGTCCGTCAGGCGCTTTGCGGGCTTTCCTTCAAATAGCGGGAAAAAGAGCGGTAGAACATCGTCCCCGTCACGCACACGGCGATAAAGTCCGAAATCGGCTCCGCCAGGAATACGGCATCCACCTTGTTTGGCAAAAAGCAGGGCAGGATGAAGATGAGCGGAATCAGCAGAAACACCTTGCGCAGAAGCGCCAGAAACACGGATGTTTTGGCGTTACCCATGGCCACAAAGGTCTGCTGGCAGCCCAACTGAGTGCCGAACAGGCCGGTGGCGCCCATATAGATGCGCAGGGCATGCACCGTCATATCCCGCAGGGCGGGGTCCGAGGTGAAGATGGCGGCAAACAGCTGAGGGGTCAGCATGGCCAGCGCCCACAGCGCCACCGAATAAGCCGTGCACGCCACGATCAGCATGCGAAAGCACGCGCGCACGCGGTCCCTGTTGCCTGCGCCGTAATTGAAGCTGACGATGGGCTGCGCCCCCTGCGTGAGCCCCTGAAGGGGCAGAAGGGAAAACTGCATCACGCTGCTCAATATCGTCATGGCGCCTACGGCCAGGTTGCCGCCGTAGCGCAGGAGCGAAGAGTTGAAGCACACATACAGCACGCTTTCGGTAAACTGCATGATGAACGGCGACAGGCCCAGCGCCACGCAGGGCAGGTAGACCTTGGCGGAAATGCGCAGATAGGAAGCCCGGATGCGCAGGTGCGTCTTTTTTCCGGTCAGGAAGCGCACCACCCACACCGCCGACACCGCCTGTGACAGGATGGTGGCCAGTGCCGCGCCCCGCACGCCCATGTTCAGCGCAAAGATAAAAACCGGGTCCAGAATGATGTTGAGTACCGCGCCGATGAGGACCGTGAGCATGCTGGTGCGGGAGAATCCCTGCGCGGTGATGAAGGCGTTCAGGCCCAGCGCCACCTGCACGGCGATGGTACCCAGCGCGTAAATCGCCAGATAGTCCCATGCGTAGCCGATGGTTTCCTGATCGGCGCCAAAGATCAGCAGCGCCTGACGGCCAAAGAGCAGGATGGCCGCCGTCAACAGCACCGCCATCACCACGAGGGCCATGGTGCAGTTGCCCAGAATCCGCTCTGCATCCTCCTTGCGGCCCTTGCCCATCATAATGGAGGCGCGGGGGGCGCCGCCCATGCTGGCGAGTGTCGCAAAGGCACTCACCAGCAGAATCACCGGCAGGGTCACGCCCAGGCCGGTCAGAGCCGTGGCTCCCACCACCGGGATGTGGCCGATGTACATACGGTCCACCATATTGTAGAGCACATTCACCACCTGCGCGGTGATGGCCGGAAGCGCCAGGCTGAACAAAAGCCTGCCAACCGGTCTTGTACCCAGTTCATTTTCCTTGCTTTGCATGTCGCGCCTCCATAAATCCAGTGTGAAATGGATAACAGTACTATTATAAACTTCCGCATACTGCTTTGCAACCTTTCCGGCGGAATTGACAACCGCTGTGCCCCATGCTAGACTAACGGCGTTTCATCTTGTCAGAAAAAAGGAGGCGGCATCATGGATGGCGAGGCCCTGGAGGCCCTGCGCTACTTTTCGGACGCAACGCACCCGCAGTCGTTTGTGACGCTTGCAGGACGAGGTCCCGTGCTGGTAAGCGCACCCCACGCGGTGCTGCAAACGCGTTCAGGCCGCCTCAAGGCTGCCGAGCGTTATACCGGCATGCTCTGTCTTATGCTCAATCGCCGCCATGATGTACCGGGCATCTACAAAGCGCGTCACCTGATGGATGACGCCAATCATGATCCCAGCAGCCCCTACCGGAATGAGGTCTGCCGCCTCATCCGGGAGGGAGGCATCCGCTGCGTGCTGGACCTGCACCAGCTCAGGCCCGACCGTTCCATGGCCCTGTGCATCGGCACGGGACGGGGGCGGCACGTGCGCGCCTTTGAAGGCGCGCCGGACGTGGTGCGTAGCGCGTTCATGCGCCGGGGACTTTCGCCCGTCACGCTGGACGATCCCTTTTCGGCGGCGGCGGCGCATACCGTTTCCGCCACGGCGGCCCGAATGGGGGCGATGGCAATGCAGCTGGAGATCAACAGCGCGCTTTTAATGGAGGACAGTCCCGGCGAGCGCTTCGGCGATGTGCTGGCAGCCCTGGCCGAGGCCGTGGACGGGCTGCGCGCGATGCTATGCGCCTGCCAGAAATAACAAAGGAGGAAAACAGGCTGTGCTGCATGGGCTGATGGTGGTCAACGCCTTTCTGCGCACCACCAAGTTTGACGATATTTATCATACGCTGCTTTCCGCCGCGCACGGCGAAGGCATGGAACTGGATGTGCGCACCAATGCCGAGCTCTGCTGCGAGACCGCCACGGGCGCCTTTGCGGCGGGAGCGTTTGACTTTGTGCTCTTCTGGGACAAGGATGTGCAGCTGGCCTGGCAGCTGGAACAGCTGGGCATGCGCGTATTCAACGGTGCCAGCGCCATCCTTGCCTGCGATGACAAGGCGCTGACCTGGCTCAGGCTCAGGCGTGCGGGCATCCCCATGCCGCGCACCATCCTCGCCCCCAAGACCTTTGCCAACGTGGGCTATCCGCAGGTGCGCTTTGCCGCAGAAGCGGCGCGCGCGCTGGGATTTCCCGTGGTGCTGAAGGAATGCTTCGGCTCCTTCGGCCAGCAGGTGTATCTGTTTCACGACGTGGACGCGCTGTGCCAGAAGGTGCAGTCGCTTGCGGGAACGCCGCTTTTGTTTCAGGAGCTGATTCATGAAAGCTATGGCCGGGACGCGCGCATCAACGTGGTAGGCGGACGGGTGGTGGCCTGCATGCTGCGTCAGAGCACCGACGGCGATTTCCGCAGCAACCTCACCCGCGGCGGCGCAATGGCCCCCTATTCCCCCACCCGCGCGGAAGCGGAACTGGCCGTGCGCGCCACGGAGCTGCTGGGGCTGGACTTTGCGGGGGTGGACGTGCTTTTTGGGCGGGACGGCCCGCTTCTGTGCGAGGTCAATTCCAACGCTCATTTCAAAACCACGCTGGAGTGCACGGGTGTCAACATGGCGGTGGAGATCATGCGGCATATTGCCCGCAGGCTGGAGGGCTGAATGGACACACTGTGGCTGTTGTATGACGAAGCCGATCTGGCTGTGAACCTGGGGTTTGTGGACCTGATGCGCGACCGGGGCCGCGTGCGCGGTCTGAACATCGTACCCGTGACCACGCAGGAGCTGACGCTGGGCATGGATGCTTCCGGCGCTCCCGTCTGCCTTCGCGCAGGCGTGCCAGCCCGTCCGCGAGCGGTGCTCTCACGCCAGCGCGACAGCCTGATCAGCTTCCACTTTGAACGGATGGGCGTGCCTGTGTTCAATGGCGCCCGCGTGTGCGCCATCTGCAACGACAAGCGCATCACGCACCAGTTTCTCAGCGGTCTGCCCATGCCCGAAACCGTCTTTTTACCCGCCACGGCCTCAGCGCCTCTACCGGGTACCCGCTTTCCCGTCGTCCTGAAGCCTGCGTGCAGTCATGGCGGCGATCGCGTCGCTCTCGTCAGCAACGAGCGGGAGTGGCATCAGGCCGCTGCCGCCATTCTGCCCCAGCCGGCCCTGCAACAGGCCGTAGCGGACGGGGCCGGACAGGATTTGCGGGTGTATGTGGTGCACGGGCGGATCGTAGCCGCGGTGATGCGCACGGCGGCGCAGGGCGTGGTGAGCAATTTCAAACGCGGCGGCAGCGTTGCCCTGCGCGGTCTCACCCCACAGGAGCGCGCCCTGGCGCAGGCAGTGATCGACCGCTTTTCGAGTGCAGGCGCGCCGCTCACCCTGGCGGGTGTGGATCTGATGAACGACCGTGGCCGCCCCGTGGTGAACGAGGTGGAGGACGTGGTGGGCAGCCGCATGCTGTATCAGACCAGCGATATCGACATCGTTTCGCTGTTTTTGGACGGTTTAAGCGATATTGCAGCAAATGCCCCATGACAGAACGCCATTGGCGTGTTATAATCATTTCTGTAAACCGACTTTTCAGGGGAGGCGAAACAGTTGTTACCCTTTAATATTCCCCCATATGTACCGCAATGTTCCGATTATGTGACGCAGGTGATTCAAAACCGCAAAATCTGCGGCGACGGCCCCTTTACCGCCCGCTGCAACGAGGCGCTGGAGGCTCTGACCGGCGCGCCCAAAGCCCTTTTGACCACCTCCGGCACCTCCGCGCTGGAAATGGCGGCCATCCTGCTGGATATCCAGCCGGGAGATGAGGTGATCATGCCGTCGTTTACCTTTGTGAGCACTGCCAACGCCTTTGCCCTGCGCGGTGCAAAGATCGTTTTTGTGGATGTGCAGCCCGACACCATGAATCTGGACCCGCTCTGTGTACGCGCCGCGATCACGCCGCACACGCGCGCTATTGTGCCGGTGCACTACGCGGGCGTGTGCTGCGACATGGACGCGCTGGGCGACATCGCGCGCGAGCATGGCCTGGCCATGGTGGAGGACGCGGCGCAGGCCGTGGGTTCCTTTTACAAGGACCGTCCCGCCGGCTCCATGAGCGACGTGGGCTGCTTCAGCTTCCACGAAACCAAGAACTACTCCATGGGTGAGGGCGGCGCGGTCATTCTCAACGACCCGCACATGGTGGAACGCGCCGAGATTATCCGTGAAAAAGGTACGGACCGCAGCCGCTTCTACCGGGGACAGGTGGATAAATACACTTGGGTGGATATCGGTTCCTCTTTCCTGCCCAGCGAGCTCAACGCCGCCTACCTGCTTGCGCAGCTGGAACAGCGCGCGTCCATCACCGCCGCGCGCATGGCCCGCTGGGAGCAGTACGACGCAGGGCTGGCGCCGCTGGAACAGCGCGGCCTGATCGAGCGCATGAAGGTACCTGCTGATTGCGTGCATAATGCGCATATGTACTATATCAAGCTGCGCAGCCTCGAGGAGCGCTCCAGGCTGATCGCCTTCCTGGCCGAGCATGATATCTGCGCCGTATTCCACTATGTCCCGCTGCATTCCGCTACGGCGGGTCTCAAGTATGGCCGCTTCGTCGGGGAGGACCGCTATACCACCGCCCTGAGCGAGCGCCTGCTCCGGCTGCCCATGTTCTATGAGCTTACCGAAGCGGACTGCGCCCGGGTGATCGAAACGATCTTTGCTTTCTTCTTTAAGAAGTAAGGCATGTCTTGTTATCCAAATTCCAAAGGATAAAACATAGAAAGGAAGCATTTAAACCATTATGACAATCTTCACTCGTGATTTTAACCGTAATTCTTCTTACTGGACCGCGATTCTGTTTTATCTCATTTGTGGCCTGCTGCTGCTTCTTATGCCCAATCTGGCGCTGAGCATCGCCAACGTGGCGCTGGCAATTCTTCTGTGCGCGGTGGGTGTTCGCTCCATCGTGTCCTATCTTCGCGGCAGCATTCTGGACGGCGTGATGGGGCTGCAGCTGGCAGCAGGACTGGTGGCGCTGTGCTTTGCGCTTCTCCTGCTGTTCAATCCCCTCTTCCTGGCCGAGCTCCTGCCCTTCGTCTGGGGCGTGGCGCTGCTGGTGGGCGGATTCGGAAAGGTGCAGATGGCGGCAGACCTCAAGCGCATCGGCGACCGCTTTTGGTGGTACGCCCTCATTGCGGCGCTGCTTTCCTTCGTTCTGGGCGCGCTGGCCATTACCCGGCCCGTATTCATCGCCGCTGTCCTTACCCAGTTCGTGGGCGCTTCCCTGCTGGTGGAAGGCGTGCTGGATCTGGTTTCCTTCCTGACGCTGAACAAACGCATCAAAAAGTTTCGCAGGGAAATGGAAAACCATTCCCGCCAGTAACCCCGCACCCTCTGCAACCCCCTCCCGCGCCTGCCTGGCGCGGGATTTTTCATTCCTTTCATAATAAATGGATGCATACGGCGAGGTTTTATGTTATAATGCTGTATTATGCGGCGTGCCGCAATTCCGCAAGGAGGTATTCTCTTGGACGACCCCATAGGCAGTCAGCTTCTGTTTCAGCTTCTCTTGATTCTGATCAACGCTTTCTTTGCTTCCACCGAAACGGCGGTGGTATCCCTCAATGAAAACAAAGTCCGTAAACAGGCTGAGGATGGCGATAAACGCGCCGCTCTCATGCTGCACATGATCGAATCGCCCACGCGGTTTTTGTCCACCATTCAGGTATGCATCACACTCAGCGGTTTTCTGGCCAGCGCCTTTGCAGCGGATAACTTTGCATCGGTACTTGCAGGCGCGCTGACGAGGGCGGGCTTTACCCTGCTCCCCTCTGCTGTTTTGCATACTGTATGTGTGGTATTGGTCACACTCATTTTGAGCTATTTCATGATCGTGTTGGGAGAACTGGTGCCCAAGCGCATCGCCCTGAAAGATCCAGAGCGTATCGCCCGCATCGCCTGCCCGGTCATCCGGGGCATGTCGAAATTCTTCCTGCCCCTGGTGTGGCTGCTGACCGTTTCCACCAACGGTGTACTGCGTCTTCTGCGCATCAATCCCAACGATTCCTCCGAGGAAGTAACCGAAGAAGAAATCCGCATGATGGTGGACATCGGCAGTGAAAACGGCGCCATCGAGCAGGATGAACGCACCATGATTGAAAACATCTTTGAATTCAACAACACCACAGCGGCCGATGTAATGGTACACCGCATGGATGTGGTGGCCCTGCATGTGGATGAAAGCCGGGAAGAGATTCTCCGCACCATCCGGGAAAGCGGGTTGAGCCGCTTTCCGGTATATGACAACGACATCGACGATATCATCGGCGTCCTCAACACGCGCGATTTTCTGCTCAATGCCCAGCTGGATGAGCCCAAGCCCCTGCGCGAGCTGCTGCGCCCCGCCTACCTGGTGCCCGAAACCGTGCCGGCCGATACGCTGTTCAGCAATATGCAAAAGCAGAAGAAGCACCTGGCCATCGTGGTGGATGAATACGGCGGAATGAGCGGTATCGTGACCATGGAGGACCTGTTGGAGGAAATCGTAGGCAATATCTATGATGAGTTTGACCCCAGCGAGGATGCCGAAATCGAAAAACTGGGCGACAATCTGTGGCGCGTAACCGGCACTGTGGATCTGGAAACACTGGCCGAGGCGCTGGATGTTGACCTGCCTCTGGACGAGGAATACGACACCCTGGGTGGGATGGTATTCAGTTCCTTTGACAGCATTCCCGAAGACGGCAGCACGCCCGAAGTCACCATGCACGGCCTGCATATTCAGGTGGAAAGCATCGTGGATCACCGCGTGGAAAAGGCCCTGGTCAGCAAGGTGGAGTCGGAAACGCCTGAAGAAGGCGAACCGGACAAGACAGATGCAAAAGAGGCCGATAAGGCCGATGAAAGGAAATCCGAATGAAGCCTATCCGCCACCTGTTCTGGGATTTTGACGGAACGCTGTATGATTCCTATCCCAATGTGACCCGCGCTTTTCTGCGCACGCTGGATGAATTGGGATGTTCCGGTCTGGTCACGCCGCACGAAGCCCTTTCCCTGCTGAAGGTGTCGGTGTTTTCTGCGGCACAGCACTGCGCCGGAATGGCGGGGCTGGACGTTGCGCGGGTGATGGAGGTATTTGCGCATTATCATGCGCAGGAAAGCGGCTTTGCGCCCTACACGGGTCTGGGAGACTGCCTGCGAGCGCTTCAGGCGGCGGGCGTGCATCACTACCTCTACACCCACCGCGACCGGCGCGCCATAGAGCAGCTTGAGCAGGATGGCCTGTGGTCTCTGTTTTCCGACGGCGTGACCAGCGAGGACGGCTTTCCCCACAAGCCCGCCCCGGACGCGCTCCGCTGCCTGCTGGCCCGGAACGCGATCGACCCGGCCGAGGCTGCCATGGTGGGCGACCGTGATATCGACATCGAGGCGGGGCATAACGCGGGCATGCGCGGCGTGCTGTTTGACCCGGACGGTTTCTATCCCAATCTGCAGGCAGATCTGCGTGCAACCAGCATGGCGGAACTGACCCACCTGATTCTGGCCTGAGTGAACGGACGTGCCGGAGAAATAAATCTCACGGCACGTCCGTTTTTTACGCAAAAGCGACATGGCTTTCCATGCCCCGGGGTCAGAACCACAGCGCCTTCTCGCTGCGAAACTGCGGCACAGGGCCTTTTTCATAAGGGTCATAGGTATTGGTGTTGCAGCCGAATTCCTGCAAAAAGCAAATCCTTCCCTCGCCGTCCCAGCGCACGAGTGAAACGCCTTCAAATGCCTGAACCGTTCCGTCATTCATCTCCGCCCGAAAGCGCCACTCCACCGCCGTCTCTTCCGGCTTATGAAAAAATTGCAGGATCGTCCACTCCGCCACTTTTCCGCGGGTATTCCATTCCGCAAACCAGTGTTGAATCCGCTCCACACCCTGATATGCCGGTCCCCAGCTTTCGATGTAACGCGCATCCGGCGAAAAAAGGCGGGCGATGCCCATCTCCCTGCCCAGCAGCCACATCTCGAACCAGCGGCGAATCATGGATTCCCGTTGCTCCGCTTCCATCGCTCATCCTCCTTGATCCCAGGAAACAAAAAACAGAACATCGCGTTACTCGCGCGCTGTTCTGTTTTTGCTGCAACGATAGCGTCACGCCTGAGCGGGAGCGCCCACGGGGCAGGTGCTGGCGCAGGCGCCGCACTCGATGCACTTGTCCGCATCGATCACGTACTTGCCGTCGCCTTCGGAAATCGCGTCAACGGGGCATTCAGCCTGGCAGGCGCCGCAGCTGATGCAATCATCAGAAATCTGGTATGCCATGGTTTCACCTCCCGGTATCGCAATGGCGGCAGCCGTCAAAGCGGCCATCGCTCGCACACATCATATCACGAATAGGGGTTGATTGCAAGCATTTGTTACATTGCGAAATGGGCTTTATTCCTTTTCCTGTGCGGCTTTCAGCGCATCTTCCACGGCCTTGAGCCAGTCGCCCTCGCCCTCATCGGCGCGCTCCTCCGTCACCTCCGGCGGCAGCTCGTCCGCCTCCGCAGGCATCACCGGTGCGGGGCCCGAGGGATCGGTGGCAAGCGGCGCCCGATTCTGACGGCTGCGACGGCCCTGTCCTCGAGCGGAACGTCCGCCTTCCTGCGCCTTTCCCTCCTGCGTGCGGCCTTCGGCGGCAGGCTGCGGCACAGGCTTGTTCCACTTGAGCTCCTCCAACGGATAAGTCTTGAACTCCACCGAATCGCCCTTGTGCAGGCGAACGGTCACCGTTTCCTTGAGCACGTTGAGGTCCGTCACAGTGCCCACCCCGTCCGGGGTTTCCACTTCCTTGCCCGTCTTGGGCATGCGCTTGCGGGTGCTCTCATAATGGTCCTGCTCAAATTTCAGGCAGCACATCAGCCTCCCGCACACGCCGGAAATCTTGGTGGGATTGAGCGACAGGTTCTGTTCCTTGGCCATTTTGATGCTCACGGGCTGGAAATCACCCAGGAAGGCGCCGCAGCAGATGGGCCTGCCGCATGGCCCCAGGCCGCCGAGCATCTTGGCTTCATCCCTTACGCCGATCTGGCGCAGCTCAATGCGGGTGTGAAACACCGATGCCAGATCCTTGACCAGCGAGCGAAAATCCACACGGCCGTTCGCTGTAAAGTAGAACAGGATTTTTGCGTTGTCAAAGGTCTGTTCCACACCCACCAGCTTCATATCCAGCTTGTGTTCCTCAATCTTGTGCTGACAAATGCGGTAGGCTTCCTTTTCAAACACCTCGTTTTCGGCAGCGTGACGAGCGTCACCCTCCGTAGCGATGCGCAGCACCTGCTTGAGTGGCGAAGCAATCAGCTCGTCATCCACCTGGCGAACGCCCGTGATGACCTGCCCATACTCCACCCCGCGAGCGGTTTCCACCACTACGTAGCTGCCCGCGGCGGGCCACAGCTTGCCGGGATCAAAATAATACAACTTTCCTGCGTTCTTAAATCTTACGCCAACGACTGTCGCCATTTGGTATGCTCCTCCAATAGTCTCATCATAAGGTGGTCGATGTTGGACTGCCAGTTCACCTGCCCGGCCTTAAGCCGCTTCGCGTTCATCACAGCCGTCAGCAGGGCGTTTAACTCGCTCACCGGGGCCCGCTCCGCAGCCGTGCGCCACAGGGCAGGATACGCCTTGAGCGCCTCCGCATCCATACGGCCTGTCCTCACCAGCAGCGCCTGATATATGGCCTCTTCCAGCGCGGCCAGATACGCGTCCGCGCCTTCTCGCCCTTCCTTGAGGCGGGTGCTGAGCCCGACCGCCTCCGCATCGGTTGAAACGGAAAGCGCGGCGGTCACAAACTCCTGCGCGCCCCCATCGCCGCCGTCGCGCAGCAGGTCGAGCGCCTGGCCAATATTGCCCGCGCTGCGCGGCAGCACGACCTCCACGCGGTCCATGGGATAGCCCGCCTGCAAAAGCGCCGCCTTGAGCTGCTCATCCGGCCAGGGGGACAGCTTTACGCGTACGCAACGCGAGGCGATGGTGCCCAGCGTGGCGGTCAGCTCGTGCGTCATCAGCAGAAAAACCACCTGTGCCACCGGCTCCTCCAGGGACTTGAGCAATGCATTCTGTGCCTGGGGCGTCATTTTCTCCACCGGCTCGATCAGCACCACACGCCACCCGTCGCCAAAGGCATGCTGGTTTGTTTTTTGAATCACCTCTCGCACACGGTCCACGCCGATCTGCTTGCCGTCATCGGCAAAAAGGGTCAGCACGTCCGGCTCATTGCCGTCCAGCACGCGGCGGCAGGCTTCACAGTGGCCGCAGGGCTTGTTTTCGGACGTGCAAAACAGGGCGCTGGCCAGCGTCCTGGCAAGGGTCCGCTTGCCAAGGCCTCGCGCGCCCGTCAGCAGATATGCATGCACCATTTGCCGGTGGAGAAACTGGTTCACCACTACGCCGACGCCCGCGTTGAAGCCCTTGTGAAAGGGGAACACGGGCGGCGGCGCAGCGGATACAATCTGTGTCAATGCGGTTCCTTTCCTGGGGTTACAGCTTGATAAACTGGTCCACCGTAAGTACGAAGATGGTAGCTCCGCCCACGACCACCTCAATGGGATACGGCGTGTAGGAGCCCGGCATGCCCACCATGGATGCAGGAGAAGGCGCAATTTGCTTGCGGCTCTTGCATACCTTTTCAATCACATCCATCGCGGCCTGGAAGCGGTCATCGTCCACGCCCACCAGCAACGTGGTGTTGCCTGCACGCAGGAAGCCGCCGGTGGTGGCCAGCTTGGTGACGCCAAAGCCATCATTCATCAATTGGCTGATCAAGCGGGAAGCGTCCTCGTCCTGTACGATAGCGATGATCAATTTCATTCGGCTATCCCTCCCCCATCGGTCTTTGAGTTCCGTCTTTAGTATACAACAAAAAGGCCGTTTTCGCAACAGGCGGGTTGTAAGGTATCAAAAACGGCCCCGTCTCCGGCTGGGAGGAGACGGGGCCGCCGTTCGTCTTTACTTGCGTGTGGGCCTGCGCAGGAAGGCAGGCACGCCCAGGTCGTCGCGTTCCACGGAGGCGGGCTGCGGCGCGGGTTCGGGTTGCGCCTTGGCGTCCGGCTGCTGGTTCACAGGCTGCTGCATGCCACCCTGATACTGCTGGCCATATTCCATCTGCGGCATGCCGGGCTGCTGGGGCTGCTGCATACCGCCCTGATACTGCATGCCGGGCTGGCCCATGCCATAGTCCACCTGTCCATAGGGCTGCTGAGGCTGATATCCCTGGCCGAAGCCGGATTGATACATCTGGCCGCCCTGCATCATCTGCGGCATGGCCGCCGGAGTGGGGATGGTGCTGCCGCCGCCCATGTAGCTGCCGCCGAAGCTGCTGCCACGATCCTCGTCCATGGGCATGTTGAAGCTCATGTCCTCATAGGAGGGGGTGGGGTAATCCTGCTGGACCAGCGGGGTGCCGCGCAGGTTGCCCGCGTCGTAGGCTGTCCCGCCGCCGGAGAAGCTGCGCGTCCAGTCGCGGTCGGAGCCGGTCTTTTTCTTGGCATCCTCCTTCTTGGGGAAGGGGGTCTTTTCAAAGCCGGTAGCAATGACGGTGATGCGCACCTCGTCGTCCATGTTCTCGTCGATGCCGGCGCCGAAGATGATGTTGGCCTCGCTGTCGGCGGCCTGCATGACCAGGTTGGCGGCCTCGTTGATGTCGATGATGCTCATATCCTCGCCGCCGGTAATATTAATCAGCACCGCGCGCGCGCCGTCGATGTTGGTTTCAAGCAACGGGCTCTGGATGGCGTTCTTGGCAGCCTCCACCATGCGGTTTTCACCCTTGCCGGTGCCGATGCCCATATGGGCCAGGCCGCCGGACTCCATGACGGTCTTGACGTCAGCGAAGTCCAGATTGATAAGGGCAGGCACGGCGATCAGGTCGCTGATGCCCTGGATGCCCTGGCGCAGCACGTCGTCGGCGATGCGGAAGGCCTCCAGCATGGAGGTGCCCTTCGTAACCACCTGAAGCAGACGGTCGTTGGGGATCACGACCAGCGTGTCCACGCGCTGCTTGAGGTCGATCACGCCCATCTCGGCGTTCTTCATGCGCTGCTTGCCCTCAAAAGCAAAGGGCTTGGTGACCACCGCGATGGTCAGGCAGTTGAGATCGCGGGCGATTTCCGCCACGATGGGGGCTGCGCCCGTGCCGGTTCCGCCGCCCATGCCGGCCGTAACAAAAACCAGATCCGCGCCCTTGAGCGCCTGCGCAATTTCCTCGCGGCTTTCTTCCGCCGCGCGGCGGCCCACATCAGGCACTGCGCCTGCGCCCAGGCCCTTGGTCAGCTTTTCGCCGATCTGGATGGTCGTGCTGGCCTTGCTCATGGCAAGGGCCTGACGGTCTGTATTGACGGCGATGAATTCCACGCCCTTGAGGCCTGCGTCCACCATACGGTTGATGGCATTGTTGCCGGCGCCGCCGCAGCCGATTACCTTGATGCTCGCAAAGCTCTGTTGATCCTCGATCTGAAACTCAAGCACAGTGCATCCCCCTACTCAATCTTTCTTCGGTCGCGTCCGGGGCGTCAGCCGCCCAGCAAACTTTTGAAAAAGTCCTTGATGCCGCCCGCCACGCCGCTGGAGGTGGCGTTTCGGGCCTCGATGGTGTCGATGATCAGGTCCATCAGGCCCATGGCGCTGGCATAGATGGGGCTGGAGAGTTTAATGGTGCGCTTGACCGTATCGCGCACGGGCTTTTCCAGCTTGGCCGAAAGATAGTCCCTTCCGCCGCGGTTGAGGCTGAGGCCGCCGCCGGTCAGATAGATGGTGGACCAGCTGCCCAGCTTGATGCCGCTGTCGTTGATGCATTCCTGAATCATGTCCGCAATCTCGTCCACGCGGGGTTCCAGCACGGCCGCCACCTGCTCCTGCGTGAAGGTTTCGGTCTTGACCCCTTCTCCGCCGGATACCGTATAGGATTGCGAAATCGTAGAAATTCCATACACATATTCCCGCTTGATCTGCTCGGCCGATTCCAGAGGAATGGACAGGCCCTCCGCCACGTCGGCAGCGATGTGCCCGCCGCCCACGGGAAGCGTTTTCTGGAAGATGACGGCGTCGCCTTCCACAGCCATCACGTCGGTGCACAGATAGCCGATATCGATCAGGATGGCGGTGCGGTCGCGGTCCTCCTCCAGGAGGTAGAGCATCGCCTCTCCCGTGGAGCTGGAGAAAAAGCCGCTTACGGTGATGTTCATGTCGCGCAGGCGGGCCATTACATCATCCAGGAAAAAGGTATCGGCCACCACGAAGCTGACCAGGGCCTTGAGTTCGGTCCCCTTGAGCCCTACGGGCTCCAGCGTCTTTTTGCCGCCGTCCACCATGAACCACGCGGGGCTGCGGTGCACCACCACGCCGCGCACGGGCGAGAGCTGCTTGTCCGCATTGGCAAAGATCTTTTCCACATGGCGGGGCGTAACATGCGGGTCCGCCCCCTGAATGGTCACGCTGGTCTCCACGGCATACACGCGCGTAAATTCGCCCGGTACGCCCACGTTGATCTCGCGGATCTTGCGCTTTGACTGGGTCTCGGCCTCGGTGATGGATTTCTGGATGGCCTCGTTGAGCATAACGGTGTTGTTCCATTCGCCGTCCAGAAAGCCGTCGTAGGCGGCGATTCCCGCCCCGATGATGTCGCAACGCTGAGTACCGCTCGTCTCGGCTACGAGGGTAACGATCTTGCACGTACCAAAATCAATGGCCGCGATGGTTGATTTCATAACACAGCATTCCCCTGTTCCTCATCAGTCAGCCGGGGCAAGTTCCCACGGCGGGCCGGGCGCCGCCGCGCACGGCAATAGAAGGCACCCAAAGTACCATTATTTATTGTAACCGTTTTGGCAGGAATACGCAAGCATATTCCCGCTTTTTTTTCGCGTTTTTGGGAAGAAGTTCGTAAACTTTTCCATCGTCCATTCAATTCTCCGGCATGTACTTGGCATCCTCCGGAATGGTAACGTCCAGAATACCGGAGGTTTTCCCCAACTGGCGAAGATACGCCATGTCCGTGCGCACGGCGCCGATCTTGGCCTGCATGTAGCTGGCGTCGCCCAGGCGCACGGTTACGCCCTCAACCATGATGAGGTAGATGTTGCTGGGATCGGCCAGGTTGATTTCGGCTACCTGGCTTTGGTACATCTGTAGTTCCAGCTCCTCCATGATTTCACGGTAGGCGTCCATCTGTTTTTCAGAGCGCACCATCAGCTGCTGCCCCACGTTGATATTGCTGACGCGAAAGCCCGTGATCACGGGCATGCCCGCGGGCGGCGTGGTGGAGGTGCTCTCCTCCATCACCACGCCCTCGCGGTCCAATGTATAGAGGATGCCCAGCCACTGCATGGCGGCCACGGTCTTGCGCTCCTCGATGTAAAGATAGATGGTGTTGGGATATTCCTTCTGCATTCCCTTGAAAATGATGGTATGATCCTGGCTGAGCGCCTTGGCTACGTCCTCTTCCTCAATGGTAATCATGTTGCGCCCCCGCACCAGGCCCGAAGCCATCACGACCTCCTGAGGGGTCTTTTCCACATTGCCGACGACATAAACCGTCTCCAGCCGAAACAGCGTCTGCTGACCCACCGCCAGGCCGATGGTCAGCACCGTCAAAAGGCCCAGGAACTTAAAAAACCCGTGCGTCCTGCGCCGTTTCTGTGCACGCCGGACCGCCTGCACGCTGGGTTGGGCCGGGGCCTGTGCGTCCCCGGCCTCGCCGTCCTGCGCGTGCAGGTAGTCATAGGTATATTCGCCATATGCCTCGAACTGCTCTCGTTCGATCTCAGGTGTGCGCTTTTTCCCGGCGCGCTTGCTCATGTATGTTCCTCCCTTGGCTTATACGCTGTCGCGGCGGATCTCCGCCCCCAGCGCACCCAGCATCTCTTCCAGGCGTTCGTATCCGCGGTCGATCAGTTCGGCGCGCTCCACCAGCGTTTCTCCGCGCGCCGCAAGCCCTGCAATCACCAGCGCCGCCCCTCCGCGCAGGTCTCGGGCGGTCACATGCGTGCCGTAGAGCATATCCACGCCCTGTACCACAGCCGTGCGGCCATTTACCAGCACATTGGCACCCATGCGGTTGAGATCGCCCGCGTGCGCAAAGCGGTTCTCAAATACGTTCTCCACCACCACCGAGGTTCCCTTCGCCATCGCGGCCAGGGCCAGCATCTGGGCCTGCATATCCGTGGGAAAACCCGGATGCGGCTGCGTCTGCAGCTGCTGGAAAGCCGTGAGTCGCTGCGGCGCGCGAAGCCGCACCGCGCTTTCCTCCTCATCGATCTCGCAGCCCATCTCCCGCATCTTGGTAAAGACGGCGTACAGGTCGCGGCAGGGCACGTTCGTCAGCCGGATGTCACCACCCGTGGCCGCCGCCGCAGCCAGCAAGGTACCGGCCACGATGCGGTCCGGCATGGGGCAGTAGCTTACGCCCCGAAGCCGGTCCACGCCTTCGACGGTCACGGTATGCGTGCCCGCGCCGCTGATGCGCGCTCCCATGGCATTGAGGAAGTTCTGCAAATCGGTAATTTCCGGTTCCCTGGCCACGTTGCTGAGCACCGTGCGGCCCTTGAGCAGCGCCGCGGCCATCATCACGTTCTCGGTGGCGCCAACGCTGGGATAGTCAAAATGCACCGTACCGGCGCGCATGTGCCGGCCGTCGCAGCGAATCAGGCCGCCCTCCTCCCGCACATCGACCCCCAGCTGCCTCAGCCCGCTCAGATGCAGGTCGATAGGCCGCAGACCGATCTCGCATCCGCCGGGAAAGGTGACGGTTGCCCTTCGGAACCGCGCCAGAATGGACCCCAGCAAAAAGATGGAGGAGCGAATCTTCTTGGCCAGCGCATCGGGCATCTCATGCCGGTTCAGGTTCTGCGGGTCAATGGTCAGCGCCCCGTCCCCGCTATGTATCCGGCAGCCCAGCGTGCGCAGAATATCGGCCATATAGGCCACGTCCACCAGTTCCGGGCATTCCTCCAGACGCGTTTCTTCCCCTGTGAGGATGGAGGCGGCCATGATGGGCAAGACCGCGTTCTTTGCGCTATGTACCCTCCATTCACCCGTCAGGCGCCTCCCGCCGTGAATTCGCAAGGCGTTCATTCTTCCACCTCCGTCAAGCATTCCATGCACCATCTTATGTCATGCCTGACCAAGTGTGAAAAAAAGCCTTATTTGCGCGACGTACGCGATACACTCAAAATGATGCCCGTCGCCGCCATCAGCAGGGAGATGGAGGTGCCCCCGGCGCTGAAGAACGGAAGCGGCAGCCCCGTGGTAGGCAGCACGCCCACCACCACGCCGATGTTGATGAACGCCTGTACGGCAATCATGGCCGTCAGCCCCGCCGCCAGCAGACAGCCGTGGCGATCCGGGCAGGAAACCGCGATGCGCATGCCTGCGAAGGCGAAGGCCAAAAACAGCGCGATCACCACCGCACACCCCAGCAGCCCGAAGTCCTCCCCTACGATGGCGAAGATGAAGTCGCTTTCCGGGTAGGGCAAGTAGCTGAACTTCTGCCGCCCCTGCCCCAGACCGCGCCCGAACAGCCCGCCCGACCCGATGGCGATCAGCGACTGAGCCAGCTGATACCCTTCGTCGCTCATCTGCGCAAAGGGGTCGCGGAAGGACAGAAGCCGCTCGCGCCGGTAGGGTTCGATCCAGGCGTACACCGTGCCCACGCACAGTCCCGCCACGCCCATCAGGCACAGATGGCGCCACCTCGCGCCGGCCAGCAGCATCATCAGCACGGCCACAATCATGATGCTGCCCGCTGTGGAGAGGTTTGGCTGCTCCAGAATGAGCAGGAACATCACAGCCGGCACGATCAAAAGCGGCACGACGCCCCGCCACAGTTTTTCCAGCCGTTCCAGCCGATAGCTCAGCGTGGCCGCAAGATAGATCACCGAGGCGATCTTGGCCACCTCGGATGGCTGAAAGCTCATGCCCGCAATGCTCAGCCAGCGCCGCGATCCGTTGAGGTACACGCCTACGCCCGGTATCAGCACCAGCACAAGCAAAATCATGCTCGCCGCCAGCCCCGCCACCACCACGCGCGGATCAGCCCAGAAGGTGTGGGGAATGCGGCTGGTGATGAGCATCAAAACCGCGCCCAATCCAATGCCCACCAGCTGACGCTTGACCTCCAGAAGCGCGTCGCCCTGATCCACCGCCTTATAGTAGGTGGCACTGAACAGCGCCAGAAGGCCGCACATCATCAGCAGTGACAGGATCAGCAGAAGCGTCCGGTCCACACCGGCGCGCCGGGGCTTGAGGCACCGTCCGGCGGTCACAGGTTGCTGCTGTGTCAAAAGACCCCCTCCCAACCGTTCAAAAGATGCGTCGTCTTTGGTGTGCATCTCCTTCACGCCGGGAAGGGGCATCCTGTCAGTTCAGGGCGTTTACGATCTCCTTGAACACCGCGCCCCGGTGCTCATAGTCACGGAACATATCAAAACTGGCACACGCGGGCGAAAGCAGCACATTGCCGCCGGAGACGGCCAGCGCGCGCGCCTTGTCTACCGCGTCGCGCAGGCTGTAGGCCTGGGTGATGCGGTCATAGCCCGCCTCCTCCAGCTGCTCGCGGATCTGGCGCGCGGTCTCGCCCATCACCACCACGTCGTCGATGCGTCCGGAGGCGATGATCTCCCGGCACAGGGGCATGAAGTCCGTGTGCTTGTCATAGCCGCCCAGCAGCAGCACCGTGGGCGCCTTCATGCTCTGCACCGCCTTGATGGTGCTGTCCACATTGGTGCCCTTGCTGTCGTTGATATAGGTGACACCCTGGAACACGCGCACCTTTTCGATGCGGTGTTCCACCCCCGAAAAGGATTGCAGCGTATGGCGGATGACCGGCGCGGGCACGCCCATGGCGCAGGCCATGGCCGTAGCAGCCAGGGCATTTTCCAGGTTATGCGGTCCGGGAATGAGAATCTGCTCCGCGTCGCAGATCGTGCGTCGCGCGCCGTTCCATTGCCACACGATTTTGCCGTCTTCTACAAACGCGCCGTTTTCCACCGGCTGCGTGCGGCTGAAAAACGCCACCTGGCTCTTGACCTTTCCCGCCATTTTGAAAAGCACGGGATCGTCCATGTTCAAAACGGCGTAGTCACGCCCGGTTTGATTTTCAAAGATCCGTTGCTTCAGACGGATATACTGCTCCATGGTGCCATGGCGGTTGAGATGGTCCTCGGTGATATTGAGCAAAGCGGCCACATGCGGATGGAAGGTCTTGATGCTTTCCAGCTGGAAGCTGGACACCTCGACCACCACCACGTCGTCCTTCTTGCTCTTCATCGCCACGGCGGACAGCGGATAGCCGATGTTGCCCGCCACATGGGTGACGCGCCCGGCGTTTTCAAAGATTTTGCCAAGCAACGTGGTGGTGGTGGTTTTGCCGTTGGTGCCGGAGATGGCCAGCACCTCGCCCTGCAGGAGCGACCAGGCCAGCTCGAGCTCGCCCACCATGGGAATGCCCTGTTCCTTTGCAGCCAGCACCACCGGCGCGTCGATGGGCACACCGGGGCTGATGACCAGGCCATCCACCTCCGAAAGCAGGCGGACCGGGTCCTCAGCCAGCCGGAACTCACACGCCGTACCACGCAGCGCATCCAGCTCCCCGCCGAAGGCGTCCTCGGGCTTGCGGTCCGAAAGCACCGGCGTCGCGCCGTTTTCCAAAAGCAGCTGCGCCGCGGCCACGCCGCTGCGCGCCATGCCGACCACCAAAATGCGCTTATTGGCCAATTTCATAGGCAAACCACCTCCAACGGAAATGGGAAATCACGGAAGCACGTTGAGCGAAAACAGCGCCACCAGGCTGAGCATGCCCACCACCACGGCATACATGGCCACGATCTGCACCTCCGTCATGCCGGAGAGCTCAAAGTGATGGTGGATGGGCGACATCTTGAAGATGCGCTTGCCGTGGGTCACCTTGAAATACACGCGCTGGATGATCACGCTCATGGACGAGGCGATCAGCGTAAAGCAGATCAGGATCATGTAAAGCGGCATGCGCAGCAGCATGGCCATGCCCACCATGGCCCCACCGATGAACATGCTGCCCGTGTCGCCCATAAAGACCAGTGCGGGATAGTGGTTAAAGCGCAGGAAACCCATGCATGCGCCCGACAGGGCCAGTGCAAACACCGCCAGGTGACGGTAGTTGCCCAGCAGCTCCGGACTCATGAAGGCGCCGCCTGCCAGCGCTACAAACACGGCCATCAACCCCCAGGCCGCACTGGAAATGACCGTTACGCTGGACAGCAGCCCGTCCAGGCCATCCTGAAGATTGGCGCTGTTGATCATGAAGATCATCGTAAGCGTCATCAGCGGCACGTACAGCACGCCAAGGTCCCACTCCACGTTAAAAAAGGGCACCAGGATGCTGCTGCCCACAAGCGGGCTGAAATAGCAGTACAGCGAAAACGCCACCGATACCAGCACCTGACCGATGATCTTCTGCCACCAGATCAGGCCGAGGTTGCGCTTTTTGACCACCTTGATAAAGTCGTCCACGAAGCCGATGAGCATGCTCAGAAGCGATACCAGCACCAGCGCCAGGGCAAAATCCCATCCGCCGTACCAGGTATCAAAGGACATGATGAGCAACGTGACCACGCACGTGACCGCCGCGAACATCAGCCCGCCCATCGTGGGCGTGCCCTGCTTGGTGCGGTGACTCTTGGGACCCAGCTCATAGATGGTCTGTCCAAACTTGAGCTTGCGCAGCACCGGCAAGACCCGCGGTCCGATCAGCAGCATGGCCACCTCGGAGGCAATCAGCGCCAGAATCAGCCAAAGCATGTACCATCAACTCCTTGGTATGTTCACGCGCGCATTTCGGCAAGCAGCTCGCGCACGACCACCTTTTCATCAAAGGGCCGCTTCACGCCCATGATGTCCTGATAGGTTTCGTTGCCCTTGCCCGCCAGGATGATCACATCGCCCTCCCGGCCCATTTCCAGCGCATAGCGGATGGCCTCGCGCCGGTTTTCGATCACCACATAACGGCCCTGGGTGCGCTTCATGCCCTCTTCGATGGAGCGCAGGATGGCCTCCGGGTCCTCGGTACGGGGATTATCGCTGGTAAGAATGGAGAAATCCGCCAGTCTTCCCACGATCTCACCCATGATGGGCCGCTTGCCATGGTCGCGGTCGCCGCCACAGCCAAAGAGCACAATCAGCCGGCTTCGCGTAAAGGCGCGCACGGTGGTGAGCACGTTTTCCAGCGCGTCGGGCGAATGAGCGTAGTCCAGGATCACCTTATAGGGCGTGCGCGTGTCGAGAATCTCCACGCGGCCCGGCACATTCTTGACGCTTTCCAGGCCCCCGCGGATGGCGCTTTTGTCGATGCCCATGATCATCGCCAGCGAGGCGGCGGCCAGGGCGTTATAGACGTTGAACATGCCGGTGAGGTGCATGGAGATGGACATGTCCTCCAGCCCGCGCAGCCGGATGGAGAAGGAGACGCCCTCCTCGGAGATTTCAATGTCGCGCGCAAACACATCCGCTTCGGCGCTGATGCCGTAGGTAAGATAGGGCACCTTGAGGTCGCGGATGATGGAAGCGCTGGTCTCGTCGTCGGCATTCAGCGCGGCGTTCAGGGCCGAACCCTGGATGAAGAAGCGCTTCTTGGTTTCAAAGTAGTTCTGCATGGTCCCAAAATAATCCAGATGGTCCTGCGAAAAATTCGTGTAGCACGCGGCCTCGAAGGTGATGCCATCCACGCGGTGCATATCCACGGCGTGGGCGCTGACCTCCATGCTCACGGCCTCCACGCCTTCGTCCACCATCTGCCTGAGGCACCGGTGCAGATCGACGGGATCGGGCGTGGTCATGTTGCTGGGCAGGCTGCGGTCACCGATCAGGTTCCCGGTGGTGCCGATCAGGCCGGTCTTGAACCCGGCCTTTTCCAGAATGGCCTTCATCAAATAGGTGGTGGTCGTTTTGCCCTTTGTGCCGCACACGCCCACCATGCGCAGCTTGCGCGCAGGATGACCGTAGAACGCCGCCGCAATATAGGCGGTAGCACGCCGGACATTGTCCACGCGCACCTGCGCCACCGGGCTATCCACAAAGTGCTCCACCACCAGGGCCACGCATCCGTTCTCCACAGCCTGCGCCGCAAAATCATGCGCGTCAAAGCGCATGCCGCTGATGCAGAAGAACAGGCCGTTCCTGGCCTTTTCGCGGCTGTCGGTCACCAGCGCCTGTATCTCCGCATCCCCGCGCGTTTCCAAAACGCCGGGCACATCGGAGAGCAGATCCTTCAATAGCATCCGTATTCCTCCATCCTCTATGGATTGGGCATTTCAAAAGCAACCTTGACCACGCCGCCCTGCTCCACGTACTGACCTGCCGCCGGTTCCTGCCGGACGGCGAATCCCGTACCCTCAATGGTCATGTCCAGCCCTCGTTGCCTGAGAAGCGACGCCGCCCGGGCAATGGAGAGTCCCGCCACATCCGGCACGCAGACCAGCTCCTCCGTCTCGGGCAGGTCGTCGGTATAGGTGTAGAGCATCACCTGCCCGCCCTCGATCAGCTTTCCGCCGCCGCTGGGCATCTGGGCGGTCACGATCTCGCCCGCGCCGTCGTCCAGCACGCGGAATCCCTGATCGGCGATGACCTTTCGCGCCTGCCACAGCGGCATTCCCACTACGTCCTCCACGGCGATCTCCTCGCGCTCATCCTGGGTGGTGGGCTTGTAGCCCAAATAAGGTAACACATCCGCCAGGATTTGTCTAGCGAAAGGCGCCGCCGTAGTCCCGCCGTAATCCACCGGCACGTCCGCCTCATCCACGATCACCAGCAGGGCGATGCGCGGATCATCCGCCGGGGCAAAGCCCAGAAATGAGCCAATATGGACATCCCGCACAATGCGCCCGTCCTTGTAGACCTGCGCCGTGCCCGTCTTTCCGCCGATGCGGTAACCCTCGATGGCCGCGTTTTTCGCTCCGCCTTCGGATACGACCAGCTCCAGAAGCTCGCGCATGGTTGCGCTCGTCTCCTCGCTGATGGGATTGGATACCACCTTGGGCTGGGTTCGGTAGAGCACGGTCCCGTCCGGCGCAATCGCCTCCTTGAGCAGATAGGGCTGCATCAGCCGTCCGCCGTTGATCACCGCGCACGCCGCCGTAATCAGCTGAATCGGAGTGACGGCCACGCTCTGTCCAAAGCCAATGCGCGCCAGATCCACATTCTTGACGGATTGTACGGGTATTAGTATACCACTTCCCTCCCCCTGTAAGTCAACATTCGTTTTGCTTCCCAGACCGAAAGCATGCAGGTACTGGTACATCCGCTCCGTGCCCAGCCTGAGCGCCAGCTCCACAAAGACGGGATTGCAGCTGTTCTGCAGGGCCTCGGCCATGGTTTCATCCTTGTGGGGGCTGCCCCAGCAGCGGATGGTGTCTCCGTCCACGGTAATCTTGGCCGAGCAGTAGAAACCGTCCTCCGGGGTGGTCACGCCTGCGTCCAGCGCGGCGGCTGCGGTCAGAATCTTGAAGGTGGAGCCCGGCTCGTAAGCGTCGGAGATCAGGCGGATGCGCATCAGACGCGTAAGCGCATCAGGCTGGTCGCGGGGAGGATCATTCGGGTCGTAGTCCGGCTTGGAGCACATGGCCAGAATCGCGCCGGTGTAAGGGTCCATGGCGATGAGATGCACGGCCTGTGCCTTGTTGACGTCGTAGCATTCGCGCATGGCCTTTTCGCAGATCTCCTGAATGGTAGCGTCGATGGTGAGCTTGATGCTGTTGCCATCCTGGGGCTCGATGTAAAGGTTGCCGCTGTCGTAGATGGGCTGGGATTTGCCGTCCACGCTGCGAAGGCTCACGCCCGCCGTGCCGCGCAGCAGGCTCTCGTATTGCAGCTCCAGTCCGGATTGTCCCACGCTGTCCACATTGGTCAGGCCCAAGGTCTGAGTCAGGAACGCACCGCGCGGGTATGCTCGCCGCACATCCTCGTCAAAGAGCAAGGCGCTCAGCTGGGATGCCACCGCCTCGTCCGCGGAAGCCTGCAGGGTTCTGAGTTCATCAGCCTTCTCACGCGATACCTGGCGCTTGAGAATGACCGACGCCTTGGTGCGGTTCGAAAGCTTTTGCGCCACGCTCTCCTCCGATAAATCCAAAATCGGACATACCGTTTGCGTAAACAAAGATATGTCCGATACCTTGCGAGGGTCGGCGCTGACGATATAGGCCGTCGCGCTGACCACCAGGGTCTGCCCGTTGGTATCCAGAATAGAGCCGCGGCGGGCATACACGGTGCCCTCCCGGGTCCACTGGCTGATCCCGCGCTGGGTAAGCTCCGATGACCGGGCCGTGGTCAGATAGGCGATGCGCAGCGTGAGCAGCGAAAAGAGAAACGTCAACATCATCAGCAGCGCAAAGACCCGTTTGCGGATATGCAGCTCGGTCGGCATGGTCCTACCCCCAGAATGCTTGATATGGGGGATGTATGCGTTTTGACGCCGGTTTATGCCGTTTTCGACCCAATAGGCCGCAAGACGGCAAAATCAGTTGCTAGCCACGGCGGGCACGTGCGTGGCGGAAGTGGTCTGCGCAGAGGGAACCTCAATGGCCGCGTCCGCCTGGGCCTGGGTCTCTGTCTCGGCCGAAGCCATGGGGCGTGTATCCACAGCCACAAGGTGGATGGCCTCGGCGGATTCCGCGGGAATCATGTTGAGGTCACGGGCGGCAGCGTAACAGATCGCAGCCTCGGTAGAAGCCTCCGCAATCTGTGTTTCCAGGGCGGCGTTCTGGCTGCGGCAATCCGCGATGGAGCGTTCCAGACGGTTGATGTCCTTTTGCCGGTCGGCGATGGTGCCCTGCTGAAGCAGCACGCACAGGCCGCATATAAACAGCAGCAGCGCCGTGAGAAAAACGCCCATGCGCACGGAGATCCGCACGCCGCCCTTGCTCATTTCCCGCCGGATGGATTCTTCCAGGGCCTGCTGCTCGCGGGTGAGGCGCTCCATCTCCAGCTTTTTCCCCTGGGTGCGGCAACGCCGCTGCCGGTCCGGCTTGAGCCAGCCCGTCTGTGGGTCCACGTCGCTGCCGGGCAGGTAAACGCTGGCGGATACACTCATGCGCGGCGTCGGCACGTAACCGCCGTGTCCTCCATGGCTGAAACTATCATAGAGGGGTTCATACTGCGACATACCCTTATCTCCTTTCCGGCTTATTCTTCAAGGTTGCCGATCTCGTCGAGAATCTCGTCGCGGTGCTCCTTGTAGTAGCTGTCTTCTTCCTGCGCCACAGCGCTTGCCACGATGCGGATGTGGTCCAGCGCGCCGCTGATTTCCACATCCCGCGCGTCGCCCAGCACGTATTGGCGCAGCTTGACGGGCAGCAGCACACGGCCCTGGTTATCAGCCTGCATGCCGGGATAGCTGAATTTGGCGACATGGTCCAGCTGCTTTTGTACGGCGGGCTTGCGCCGGTTGAGGGCGTAAAGCTCATCGACCATGGTTTCAAACGCCTCGTCAGGGTAGATGGCGACGGCCCGGTCATCGAGACTGACGGTGATGGTGAAGCTCTCGCCCAACGCTTTGCGGTAGGCGTTGGGGACGATGATGCGGCCCTTGGCGTCGATGGAGTGGTCGTAGCTACCGAAAAACTTGAATTTACGGAAGCTGGAGCGCTCCTGGGCTTCAGGCGCGTTCATGCGCCGTTCCTCGTCCATGCCGTCACCCCACTCCCCGTTTTCCTCCACTTGCCACCCTTTTTAGGGCTGTGACACCATTATGCTCCACTTTTGTTTTCAAAGTCAACGGACGAAAAATGGTATCTTCTTCCAAAATGCAACAAACGCCACATAAAAAATGGTGAATAGTAAGAACGTCTGTTCGCCACAATTTGTTGGTGCTCAAAAAGAGCCCGCAAACCTTTTTTTCATAAAGGTTTGCGGGCTATGGGAACGTTTGTTTTCTTTATTTTATTTCAAAATTGTTAAGAAATTATTTCGTAAAGTTTAGATTTGGCTTTCTCCTTCGATTTGCAACGGGCAGAAGCCCAGTGCATCGCACGAAGTCAGAAAATACCGGATTCCCTGCCTTTCACCGCGAAACGCCACCTTGATACCGGCGCCATGCAGGTGGCCGTAGACCACGCGCGTCACGGCATATTCCTCCAGAATGTCCGTAAAGGGCGTGCCCACACCGTCGGCAAACAAGGGCGGATAATGCATCAACACCGTTATATCCTGCCCGGACAGACCGGCTGCCTGATCCAGCGACATCCGCAGACGCATCAGTTCCCGGCGGAATACCTTTTCATCCTGCGCGCCCAGGGGCTGCTGCACGGTTGGAAACATCCAGCCACGCGTGCCGCAGAAGATATGACCCTCCAGTGCCAGCGCGTCATTCTGAAGGGCGAACATTCCCTCCGGCAACGCAGCGCGCAGCTTACTGAGCGAACTCCACCAATAATCATGGTTGCCGCGCAGCAAAAGTTTCCGTCCCGGCAAGGCCGCGATGGCGCGCAGGTCATCGAGGGCCTGGTCCAGCTGCATGGCCCAGCTGATGTCGCCGGGGATGAGCACCACGTCCGTTGGCCCGACCATGCGCCGCCAGTGATCGCTGATGGTTTCAAAATGGCGATCCCAATGACTGCCGAAAACGTCCATGGGCTTTTGCGCATGGCCTGGCAGATGGAGATCGCCAATCGCAAATATCGACATTCGTCCCTCGCTTCTTCAGGGTCGGTTCATTCCTCGTCGTCCTCGTCGTCGTCGTCCTCGTTTTCCTCATCCTCGATGACGCTTTCAAGGGAAAGCTCGCTTTCGATGTCCCCAAATTCGGTCTCGGGGATGTCCTCGTGAATCTGGGGGATGATCTCGTCCATGGTGCTTACGGAGTTGAGGCCGATGGTGCTTTCATCCACCACGGTGGGCGTTTCGTCGTTATCGGTATCGGAACCGCCGCTGGCCATCTCCTTGAGGCAGCTCAGGCACACATCGCGACCGGGAAGCGCGGGCGCCGCGTTGCACACGGAGCACAGCTCCATCTCATCCTCTACCTGGGAGCCTTTCAGCTCTCTCTGGCATACCTTGCAGAGCTTTTCATTTTCCTGAATATAATTCAGGTCGCAACGAGGGCATTTGATGAGTTTCATCTGTCGGTTCCTCCTCTATGATGGGTGGCTGTTTCCACTTGGAATCATTGCCATGGAAACGGTCTGCCAATTATATTGCAAAAATAAGTATTAATTATTACGATTATATTACGTCTTTGACGTACCAAAACATACTGGAGGTGTCCAATGAACGGAAAACGAAAGCTGATGGCCCTTTTGCTGACATTTTGCCTTTTGGCCCACGCCACGGCCTTAGCCGGCGGCGCGCCGTCCTCGCAATTTGGTTTCAAGGGCTGGCCCTACCGTCAGAACAACAGCTGCACAGCAATCTGCCCCAGCGCGACTCCTCCCGTGACGCCTGCGCCGACCGAGGTCCCCACACCGGAGCCCACTGTGACGCCTGCGCCGACCGAGGTCCCCACGCCGCAGCCCACCGTGACGCCTGCGCCGACCGAGGTCCCCACGCCGCAGCCCACCGTGACGCCTGTGCCGACCGAGGTCCCCACGCCAGAGCCCACCGTGACGCCTGCGCCGACCGAGGTCCCCACGCCGGAGCCCACCGTGACGCCTGCGCCGACCGAGGTCCCCACGCCAGAGCCCACCGTGACGCCGTCCGAAACGGAAGTTCCTCCCTTTACAGACGAAGATTATACTACGGGTTCCATAACGGCGCAAGAGGAAAATGCATTTCTTTTACTCAACCAGGATCGGGCCGCCAACGGCCGTTCAGCGCTTGAGCTCGATCCCGCGCTGTGCGACCTGGCACGGCTCAAGAGCCGCGATATGTACCTGAACAACTACTTCTCGCATACCTCTCCCACGTATGGAAGTGCTGCCCAGATGCTTTCCACCTATGGCTATTCCTTCACCTCGGTGGGCGAAAACATCGCCCATCATGCCACGGTGGAGAAGGCTCAGGCCGCTTTCATGAGCAGTTCCGGCCATAGGCAGAACATCCTGGGTTCCCAGTGGACCAAGGTGGGCATCGGCGTCTGGGAGGACAGCCAGGGCTTTGTCTATGTGACCCAGCTGTTCGTGCGCTGATTCTCAGGGCAAGCGAAAAGCCGCTATCCCAGTCAACGGGACAGCGGCTTTTTCTGCGCAGCTCAGCGCACGCGGCACCTGCGGGCCATGGGAAGGCTTCTGCCCGGACCGGCATAGGCCGGCCGGGCCCATTGGCTGTAAGGGTTCATGCTCACGCCCGCCGCCCTGAGCACGCCCCGGCCCGCCATGCTCCCCCGCGGACGCACGTACGTACTCAACGCGACGGGCTGTTCGGCGGCGATTCCCTCCTCCGGCACAGGCCGGAAGGGCTCGGTAGACGGGCTGGTAAACCGGTCCGAAATGCGCGCTTCGGTCAGGACGCTGCGCCTGGGCAGGGCCGGCAGCAGCACCGCCTCGCTGATTTGCAGTGCGGGACGCATCCATAGATAGCTCTGCATCATACCACTCCTTTCCAACTGCCATGGGCTGGCTATTGCATGGTATGCCGCAGGCAAAACGGGGGTGCGTGGCGTTCATTCCTCCGCTTCCCCATCCTCCTCCATCAATTCATCCACACGCGCAAGCAGCACGTCGCGTCCTGTGAAATTCTCGCTCGAAAAGGCAATAACCTCCCAGGGCTGCACCAGAAGCGCGCGGCAGATGGGTGCAATGTGCTTCATACGCGCGCCCCGGCTGATCTTGTCGGCCTTGGTGGCGATCACCGTGAAGGGAATGCCCATCTGGCGGAAATACTGCGCCATGGCTACGTCGTCACGCGTGGGCTCGTGGCGGATATCCACCAAAAGCAGCACATGCCTCAGCAGCGTGCTGTCCTGGAAATAGCCGTCCATCATCTCGCCCCAACGCTGCTTCTCGGCTTGATTTACCTTGGCAAAGCCATAGCCGGGCAAGTCCACCAGATGGAAGGCCTCGTTGATGAGAAAGATGTTAATCAGCCGCGTCTTGCCAGGGGTGGCGCTGGTCTTGCACAGTTTTTTCCGGGCACAGAGCGCATTGATGAGCGAGCTTTTGCCCACGTTGCTCTTGCCGACCACCGCAAGCTGGGGAAGCGTGACCGGAGGTTCCTCACGGTACTGGGCCAGGCTGGTGACGAAACTCGCGGTTTTGATTTCCATACTATACTCCTTTGTACATGCCGGGCTTCGCCGGCTGCGGGGCGGTAAGGGGCAGTTCCAGCGGCGTATCGACAATGACGGGAGGTTCGCACACGAGCGCGGCGCGAATCACCTCCGCCACGTCGTCTACAGGCCGGATATCAATGCGCTCGCGCACGGTGGGAGATACATCCTCCAGGTCCTTGAGGTTTTCGCGGGGGATAAGCACCGTGCGCACACCCGCGCGGTATGCCGCCATCAGCTTTTCCTTGAGGCCGCCGATGGGCAGCACCCGGCCTCGCAGGGTGATTTCGCCCGTCATCGCCACGCTCTGGCGCACGGGAATAGACGTCAGGGCGCTCACCAGCGCCGTTACCAGCGTCACGCCCGCGCTGGGGCCGTCCTTGGGCACCGCTCCCTCCGGCACATGGATATGAATGTCGTTCTGCTTGAAAAAGTCGGCCGGGATGCCCCACGGGTCACAATGAGCCCGTACCCAGGACAGCGCCGCCTTTGCGCTCTCCTGCATCACGTCACCCAGCTTGCCCGTCAGCTGCAGCGCGCCGGTTCCCTTGAGTACGGCGCATTCCACGCTGAGCATCTCGCCGCCTACACTGGTATAGGCCAGGCCGTTGACCACGCCCACGCGGTTTTCCTTTTCCAGCGGTTCACGCGTATAGCGTGGCTGACCCAGATAGGCGGTCAGCTTATCCTGAGTGACGGTGATCTCTTCCGTCTTCTGCTCCAGCATCTCCACCGCAGCCTTGCGCGCCACGCGCGCCAACGTGCGCTCCAGCTCACGCACGCCCGCCTCGCGGGTGTAGCCCTCGATCACGGTGCGCAGCACCCGGTCGTTCATACGCACACTCCGCGGCTTGAGGCCATGTGCTTCAATCTGTTTGGGCAAAAGGTGCTTGCGGGCGATCTTGAGCTTTTCCTCCTCGGTATAGCTGGGCACCTCGATGATCTCCAGGCGGTCCAGCAGCGCGGGCGGAATATTTTCCATATTATTCGCCGTGGTGATGAACATCACGCGGCTTAGGTCGAAAGGAATCTCCATATAGTGATCGCGGAAGGCGCTGTTCTGCTCGGCGTCCAGCACCTCCAGCATGGCCGCCGCAGGGTCGCCGCGGAAATCGCTGCTCATCTTGTCGATTTCATCAAACAGAAACACGGGGTTCATCGTACCCGCCTGCTTGATGCCCGCGATAATGCGCCCCGGGATCGCGCCTACATAGGTGCGGCGGTGGCCGCGGATCTCGGCTTCGTCGCGCACGCCGCCCAGCGACATCTGCACGAACTGCCTTCCCACTGCCTTGGCAATCGCCCGCACGATGGACGTCTTGCCCACGCCCGGAGGGCCCGCGAAGCACAGGATGGGGCCCTTCATATCGTTTTTCATGCGCAGCACCGCCAGGTACTCGATGATGCGCTCCTTCACCTTTTCCAGCCCGTAGTGGTTTTCCTCCAGCACGCGACGCGCACGCTTGAGATCCAGATTGTCCGGCGTGGTCTTGCCCCAAGGCAGGTCGAGAATCCACTCCACATACGTACGGCTCACTCCGATTTCCGGCGTGCCGGGGGCCATGCGGCTGAGCCGCTCCAGCTCCTTCTCGGCCTTCTCACGCGCCTCATCGTTGAGCGGGGTCTTTTCCAGGCGCTCGCGCAGGTCCTCCACATCGGTTCCGTCCTTGTCGCCAAGCTCGGTCTGAATGGCCTTGATCTGCTCGCGCAGGTAATAGTCCTTCTGGTTTTTCTCGATCTGCTTCTTGATGCGGGCCTGCACCTGCTTCTCCACATCGGCCAGCTCGGTTTCACGCACCAGAATGCCGCAGAGGGCTTCCAGCCGGTCCTTCACCTTCAGCTTTTCCAGAATGGCCTGACGGTCCTCCAGTCGGGTGAGCACGTTGGCGGCGATGATGTCGGCCAGCTGGTCGGGCTTGTCCACGTCCATCACGGAGCGCAGCGTCTCCTGCGACACACGCATGCTGGCATTGCAATACTCTTCAAAAAAGGCGTGCGTGGTACGCACCAGCGCCTTCATCTCGGCGGTGTCGGGCGCTACGTCCTCACGCACCAGCCGCACGGTGGCCATCAGGCACGGGTCCTCCTCCAGGACGGTTCCCAGCACCCCGCGGCGGACGCCCTCCACCAGCACACGGATGCTGTCGCCGGGCAGGTTCAGCACCTGCTTGATCTGGGCAATCGTGCCCACGCGGCACAGATCGCTCAGCTCCGGCTCATCGATTTCAGCATCCATCTGTGCCACCAGAAAGATGCGCTGGTCGCCCATCATGGCCTTCTCCAGCGCGGCCACGCTCTTGGGCCGGCCCACATCAAAGTGCAGCACCATATGGGGAAAAACCATCATCCCCCTGAGCGGCAGCACAGGCATGCGCAGCAGCAGGCTTTTGCGATTTGATTCCTGCATCGTTATCCTCCATGGCCCGCGAAAAAGGCGGGCATACTTGCGCACAAAACGGCGCAGAACGATTATAGCGGCATTCGCGGGCAAATGCAAGCCGTCGCAGCGGATTGTCACAATCCTACGGCGCTGCCAGCAACCCCCATACATGGAACGGCGGCGTTTCTCACAAGCTACCGGGGAACATGGGGAGGCGGAAGCGTCCCGCGAATGGAGGTTTCTAGCGTTGGTCAGCGCCGTATTGTTTGGCATTCAGCTATTGGTCACCATTGTGGTGGGCATTTACTTTTACACCCAGCTGCGCCAGCAGCGCAGAGCGCAGCCCTCAAACCGCCGTGAGAGCGGCCGCGAGTATGAGCGGCTGCAAAAGATGCGCGCCCTGAAACTCAGCGAACCGCTGGCCGAGCGCGTTCGCCCGACAAAGTTTTCCGACATCGTGGGCCAGGAGGACGGCATCAAGTCGCTCAAGGCCATTTTGTGCGGAAAAAATCCGCAACATGTGCTCATTTATGGACCTCCGGGCGTGGGCAAGACCTGCGCCGCGCGCCTGGTGCTGGAAGCTGCCAAGAAAAGCAAGGGCACACCCTTTCTGGCCAACGCGCCCTTCATCGAAATGGATGCAACCTGCGTGCGCTTCGATGAACGCGCCATCGCGGACCCGCTCATCGGCAGCGTGCACGATCCCATCTATCAGGGGGCGGGGCCGCTGGGTGTACAGGGCATTCCCCAGCCCAAGCCCGGCGCGGTAAGCAAGGCGCACGGCGGGGTTTTGTTCCTGGATGAGATCGGTGAGCTGCATCCCATCCAGATGAACAAGCTGCTCAAGGTCCTGGAGGACCGCAAGGTGATGCTGGAATCGGCCTACTATAACGCCGATGATACCGGCGTTCCCCGTTACATCCACGACATCTTCAAAAACGGTCTCCCGGCGGATTTCCGACTGGTGGGCGCGACCACGCGCAGCCCGCAGGATATCTCCCCCGCGCTTCGCAGCCGCTGCATGGAGGTTTTCTTCCGGGCGCTGGAGCCGGAGGAGATCGCGGATATCGCGTTCCATTCCGCCGAGCGCGCGGGCTTCACCATGACGCGGGAGGACGCACGCATGGTAGGGCGCTTCGCCTCCTGCGGGCGAGATGCGGTAAATATCGTACAGATGTGCGCGGGCCTCGCGCAGATGGAGGACCGCACCGACATCCGCACGGAGGATGTGGAGTGGGTGGTCTACTCCGGCCACTATGCCGCCCGGCCCGACCAGCATGCCGACACGCGCAACCGCGTCGGTGTGGTGCATGGGCTGGCCATCGTGGGCAGCTATCAGGGCGCGACCATGGAGATCGAGGCCGTGGCCCAGCCCGGCTGCGGCCGGCTGACCATCACCGGTATCGTGGAGGAAGAAGAGCTGGGTTCGGAGGGACGCCGCATCAAGCGCAAATCCACCGCGCGCAGCTCGTTGGAAAACGTGATGACCCTGCTCAGCGGCATGGGCTACCACACCCAGGATTACGACCTGCATATCAACTTCCCCGGCGGCACGCCGGTGGACGGGCCCTCGGCGGGCGTGGCCATGGCCGTGGTGGCTGCCAGCGCGCTCACCGGCCGCCCGGTAGACGGCCATGTGGCCGTGACGGGCGAGGTTTCCGTGCGCGGGCTGGTCAAACCCGTGGGCGGGGTCCCCGGCAAGGTAGAGGCAGCGGAGCGCGCGGGGCTGAGCACAGTGCTCATCCCGCAGGATAACCGCATGGAGCGCTTCGAGCACACGACCATTGAGGTCTGCCCCATTGCCACGCTGGAAGAGGCGCTCACCCGCATGCTGCTGCCTGCCAGCGCGCAGGCCCCGGCAGACAGCGCCGCCGTGCCTGCCCAGGCCCCGGTGCCTGTGCTGGCCGCCGAGGAGCAGACAGCGGCCGGCAATGGCTGACGGCCACCAAAATGAACGGGGACGGCCCTTGCACAGAGGACCGTCCCCGTTCATATGCGTCTATTGAGGTTGCGCACTGCGCAGGGCGAGCGCCGCGTCCCAGATGCGGTGCGCCACCTCGCGCTTGCTCATCAGAGGCAGCGTCTCCACGCCCCCGTGCGAAATCAGCGTTACAATGTTGGTATCCGTACCAAAACCCGCACCCTCAGCGGTCACATCGTTGGCCACGATCAGGTCCAGGCGCTTGGAGAGCAGCTTTCCGCGCGCGTTTTCCAGCACATTCTCCGTCTCGGCGGCAAAGCCCACCAGCACCTGGCCGGGCTGCTTCCGCTCCCCCACGGCCCTGGCAATATCCGGGTTTTCCACCAGCGTGAGCGTGAACGGCTCGCCCGCACGCTTCTTGAGCTTCTGAGCGGCGGGATGCTCCACGCGATAATCCGCCGGAGCCGCCGCCTGCACGATGATATCCTGCTCCCCGCAACGGGCCAGCATGGCGTCATACAGGCTTTGCGTAGAAGTGACAGGTACCAGCTCCACGCCCTGCGGCGGAGCGATATGCACCGGTCCGGTGAGCAGTGTAACCCGCGCGCCGCGGTCACGCGCGGCCTGGGCCAAGGCGTAGCCCATCTTGCCGGAGGAGTCATTGGTGAGATAGCGCACCGGGTCGATGCGCTCCACAGTCGGCCCGGCGGTAACCAGCACGCGCAGGCCCTCCATGTCGCGGGCGCGGCACAGCAGATCACACACCGCCTGCACAATGGCCTCCGGCTCGCTCATGCGGCCCGCGCCACTGTCTCCGCAAGCCAGATGCCCGCTGTCCGGCCCCACGGTGCTCACACCGCGCGCAAGCAAGGTGCGCAGGTTTTGCTGCGTGGCCTCAGCGGTCCACATGCCCGTATTCATGGCGGGGGCCAGCAAAATGGGCGCCTTCGTGGCCAGCAGCGTGGTGGTGAGCATGTCATCCGCAATGCCGCAGGCCAGCTTGGCCATCAGGTTGGCCGTAGCCGGAGCCACAAGCATCACATCGGCCTTCTGCGCCAGGGATATATGCCTGACGTCCCAGGATTCGGTTCGTGCAAAGGTATCCACACACACCGGGCGGGCGCTGAGGGTTTCAAAGGTAAGCGACGCGACCAGCTTTGTGGCGTTCTGTGTCATGATGACGTCCACCTCTGCGCCCAGCTTCTTCAGCCGGGACACGACCTCGCATGCCTTATAGGCCGCGATGCCGCCCGTCACGCCCATGACCACATGTCTGCCGCCCAGCATATCAGTCCTCCAGATCGGGGTCGCGCTGATAGGTGAGCAGGCCGCGATTGATTTCCTCCACAGCAATCTTGAGCGGCTTCATGTCCTTGGGGTCGATGAGGGGCTGAGCGCCGTCCACCAGCTGGCGGGCGCGCTTGCTGGCCTCCACCACCAGCGTGTAACGGCAGTCCACCTTTTCGCACAGTTCAACGATGGTCGGTTCCACAATGGCCATAACGGATTTCCTCCTTACAAAGATACGGCGCGGCGCGCCATGGGTCAGTTTTCGGAAATATGGGGATGGAAGCGCGTGGTGCGGTGCTTTTCCGCATTGGCGATGCTTTGCAGCTGAGCGAAGGCCAGCTCCAGATTATCGTTGACCACGGCATACTGATAGCGGTCGATCTTCTGTACCTCACCCCGCGCGTTTTTGAGGCGCCGCTCAATTTCGACGGGATCGTCGGTATTGCGCGTATGCAGGCGAACGCGCAGGTCCTCAAAGCTGGGCGGCAGAATAAATACGCTCACATAGTCGTCGGCATTCTGCATCACGGTGATGGCCCCCTGAGGGTCGATGTCCAGGAGCACGTTGAACCCCTCGGCCATCAGTCGCTCCACCGGAGCGCGCAGTGTACCGTAGCGATGGCCGTGTACCGTGGCATGCTCCAGAAACGCGTTTTCGCTTACCAGGCGGTCAAACGCCTCCTCCGTCACAAAATGGTAATGCACGCCCTCGATTTCGTTATCGCGGGGCTTGCGCGTAGTCACGCTGCAGGAAAAGCGGAAGCTGGGATCGGAATCCATCAGCTTTTTCACCAGTGTGCCCTTTCCCGTGCCGGAGGGGCCCGAAATAATCAGCAGCATTCCCGTGCGTTCAAACTTCACCGCCATGGATTAGACCTCCTTTTCCTCGTCGCGGATGGCCGCGTCGCGCTGTCCCACACGGCCCGCAATGGTTTCGGGCTGAATGGCGGAAAGCACCACATGGTCGCTGTCGGTCTGGATGACGGCACGCGTGCGCCGCCCCTGCGTGGCGTCAATCACGCGCTTGCGGTCGCGCGCCTCCTGAATCATGCGCTTGACGGGCGCGCTGTCCGGGCTGACAATGGCGATGATGCGGTCGGCAGCAATCATGTTGCCAAAGCCGATGTTGATAAGCCTGAGCACCCAAAGCCCCCTTCTCTTCGATCACACAGCGTTTTGTACCTGCTCGCGCAGCTTTTCCACCACGCACTTGGCCGAGACCACGCACTGCGCAATCTTCCCGTCGGACGCCTTGGAGCCGATGGTGTTGATTTCGCGGTTCATTTCCTGAATCAGGAAATCCAGCTTGCGGCCCACCTCCATGCCGTTTTCCACGCTGTCGCGGAACTGAGCGATGTGGCTTTCCAGGCGGCTGAGCTCCTCGTCAATCGCGCAATGATCGGCCATAAGGGCCACCTCCTGCGCCACGCGCTGCGCGTCGGCGCTCACCTGCCATTCTTCCAGTCTGGCCATGAGACGCTGGCGGTATTCGAGCGGCACCTCCGGGGCGCGCGCTGCTATGGCTTGCCGCAAGGCTGAAAGCTCCTCCAGGTTGGAAAGCAGATCGGCCCGGAGGTGGTCCCCCTCCTTCAGGCGCATATCCATCAACTTGTCCAGCGCGGCGTCAAAAGCCTCGGCCGCAAGCTCTCCCACGGCGCCGGCGTCCTCCTCCGCCTGCGTGATGGTGAGCGCGCCGCTGAGGGTGAGCGCTTCCGCCGCCGTCATGCGGCGATAGGGGTCCAGCGCTTCCTTCGCGCCCTTGAGCGCCTGTGCGAACGCCTCCAGCAGCGTCCCATCCACGGACACCTCCCGCGCATCGGCACGCGTGTTGGCGTAGGTCACAAACACGTCCACATGGCCTCGTTTCAACGCGCTGGCATTGATTCGGGCACGAAGCATGTCCTCCAGAAACATCAGATTTTTGGGCATCCGGAAGGAAAGGTCCAGAAAACGGTGGTTGACGGTTTTGAGCTCGATGGTGATCTCACGCCCGTCGCGGCAGGCGCGCGCGCGACCATAGCCCGTCATGCTCTGCATGGAACCGCTCGCCTCCTTGCTTCATTCGTAACCTTAATTATAACATTCCCATAAAAAAAATACAAGTATGCATAAAAGGAAAAAGGGCGGCCCTGTGTAGCGCTACAATACATATTGGACAGTGAAGAAAAAAAGGATGAGACCTGAGCG